>BNJU01001638.1_pt1 | contig 140963 bp, 226 predicted proteins | sample 8539281 | NCBI WGS metagenome assembly BNJU01 (sample SAMD00202456, study PRJDB9452) | human saliva metagenome | isolation source: human saliva | place: Japan
TAATTATGAAAAATAAATTATATTTTGAAAAAGATTGAAGTATAATGGTTCCGTAAAACAGACGCACAAGACAGTTTTAATGAATCTGATATGGCAGACAACCAACCTTGATTCAAAAAATGTCTCATTACAGAAGAAACTTTGGTACCAGTTAAATCCGACCTCGTCCTCGAGGTTCTGAAGGAGAAAGGAACTGAATATCATTGCTACCAATGGCATTCAGCCCTATATCCTTCGAAACTGGAAGAAGGTTTCTTGAGAAAGCGTCTGTGGTCTTTGACGACACGAGGAGAGAACAGGAAGAGCTCTCCGAGGGCGCAGAAGAAGCTTACGCAAAGAAGGTCAGCCAGCTCACCATGGGTGGACTGGTTGAAGAAAAAAATCTGAGGAGATGCTTGGACCTGACATGGAAGATATGAGATTTAATTATTACAGTAACGGTATTTATTTGGTACGGATGTTTATTTCCATACAACTTCTTTCTTAGGATGAAGATGGTAGGTTGCTTCGATAGACGAATACTGGGGTGATGATGGAGAAGTTCCGAAGTGGCGACTGGATATGAAAATTGGAATGAAAATCAGATGATTTGAGATTGAAAAGGTGATAAAATGAAAAGCGAGAAAGAATTATTGGGTGTTTTGATATGTGCTCAAACAACAAGATTTGAGATAGATGATATATTGCCGGAAGATGTTGTTTACTTACTGAAGTTGGTGTCTAAATATGAAAATCGAACAACTGTGAGCGTGGTTTAATGAATGGGACAGTCGTGGAAAGGTTATTTGTTGGGAGATTAAGCGGTTTTTCTCAGGTGAACATCAAACAGTTGTGGGTGGTACTTAAAAACAAGATGAATGATGGGAAATAGATGAATTGATGGGATATCGTTGATTAGTGGACAAAGAGAATAAAATCAGAAACTAAAAAGAGTTCCGGTTTGCAACATCAATCATTATAATCCTATAGAAATAGTGAGGAACCTCAATTTAGAGATAATAAAGTTGCTTGGTTTTGAACTAATTTAAATATTTACAAGAGCGATTAGAAAAGTAAAAATCTAATCGCTTTTTGACAGAAATTTCAGTACCTGTCAAATAAAAATCTCTCGAGGATCGCACTGCGGCGGATATGTAGATCATAGCTCCGCGACCTGTGCAGGCAATGAATCCTGCAAGCAGGATTCTCTTATTTAATAAGAAATTCCTCATTTTCCAGTGATGCGAGCATTTCGAAACAGTAATGCCGCCGGTATGCGGGCATGAGGAAACAAGACAGTAAAAGGTTAAAAAGTATAGAATCCTTTGTCAAGCGACATGTAATAGATACCAAAATCTTGCTTATATTCATTATTACAGAACCTCTGTCCCATAGGAGTGCTTATAACAGAATGTAAAGCCACAGTTTCAATTACTCACCCTGCATAGTTCAATGGGACGGATTGTACTATTATACACCTTCTTAAAAAAAAGTAGATTTGAGGCGATGAATGGAAATGATTTCCGCTATGAAAAATGACCACCATACATTGTTTACGTTTTACCATCTGTGCAAGGAGCCAGAGGCGGCAGGGATGAGGACACCAGCTGTCTCATTGCCAGAAATAATTAAAGATAACTACTCTGTGCAAGGCCTGAAGACCGAGCCAGCCTTGCTATTCGATGGCGTGATGGGAAATGGATGGCTGGTGCGAAGTACAATTATTCCATCTTTTCATATCATCATGCGTGAACATGTCAAGCAGGACGCGGAACAGCCTCAAGCGTGGGGTTCCTGCAAGCATATATGCAAAGGCAAAGAGCCAGTGAAAAGCGTAGTGCCTCGTCTATCCTATTTATTCATAGCAACCCCATGGTTGTAGGAAGGTACAGGTATGAGATAGATTGTGGGCCAAATACCGGTAGGAAGAAGAAGGATTGAAGCTGAAAGTACCGCCAAGACTGCAGTTGCAGTAGTTGAAAACAATGGATTATATTCCTCTTTTGGTCCCTGCTGAGAACCTATGGATACCATTGGATACACTAGGTATAGCAATAAAATAGATTGGTTTCATTATCCCTCATACGAGGTGTAGAATTTGTTTATAGGTGGTTCTTTGTGCCTTTACATTTGAAGGGTCCTGGCGGTGGCTGTAGACGACTCTTTTACTGGCGGAGTGGCTCCTGCTCAGCCCAGGAAAACCAAGGGAGGCCGGATGTAACCATAATAGGGTCCAAGGGATGAAGTGATATTGCCTGAGCGCCAACTATCTGGGATGTCCATACTATAGCATCTTTGCACGGCCCTGTAGCCTGGAGAGCAAACGCTCTCTGTAATCTGCAGGAATGAGCCTGGCAGAGGAGGAGGCGTTATCTGAAGATGAGATAAATGGCGTGCAGCCTGGATGGCGGAATCACTTGTCACGGCTTGTGATAAATGGTACTGCGCCAAAGAGGCGTATAGCATGCAAGATATTAGTATTTGCCAGTACCAAAGAAAGACGCCTGCATTTGAGATATCTGTTTCATAGTTCTCTCTCCAGAGGCCTTGAGATAGAAGTACATTGAAAGCCTTCTCCGGTTCCAGGTAGCCGGGGCTATTATAAAAGTTTTGCTTCAGGAAGACCAGGTTGCATGCAGTCGGCGCTTCTTCTGACAGCCACGCTGCAGATATGCTGTCTACTACGTTGGCAGAGTGCCTGCACCATCATAGTACTATCATGCAGCTGCATGTTAAGAATGAGCCTTTTTCACGGCTTGGTTCCCATTTTATTTTCTGTTTCCATATTCCCTCCTCTCTCTAACAGTGCACTAAAGATTATAGCATAATTGTTTTAGTTTATGTAAGGGAGAAAGTGCTGGGCACATGGTGGGAGATTATCAGATAATATTGAAATTAAATAAGCGTGGTGAAAGGAGATAAACCGGTCGCAGATTGTGACTGGTTATAAACTAACATAAGTGACGCTCCGAATGAGTAACATTTCGCTCCAGCATCGCTTACGCTCCGCCTAACCGAGGAAGCTTAGAATTTATCATTCAGGCTGGCACCTTCTACTGATGTGAAATAATAAGTTATGGGGTTACATTAACAACCTAAGTGATGACGCTCGAATGATGACGCGACTCAGACTCTGCTCCGGCATACAGCGCTTCCGCCTCGTGCGCTCGCTTAGAGTTTATCATTCGTAGCTGATACTGCTCAATTTATGCAAAACTAACAAGCTGAATACCAGAGTGAAAGTACCCCCATCTTACATATAGCTAATGTGTTTGTTTGCAGACTTATCAATTAAACAGCCGGAACTAATAATGCCTAAGCAGGGCGCGTCAGGTTTTCGTCAACAGAACTATTCTAAAACAGCTTCGTTCAGAAAAACCGGGCGAGTCTGGACATTATTAATCGAGCGTCATAATGAGTTAACACATCAGCCCGACAACTAGAATAAATATCAATCCTCAAAAAGTTTATCTCCTTTACTTCTTCTTTACTCCGTAATCTATCGCATATGTGGACAATCCAGTTCTACATACCTTCAGACTTCGCTTCTTTGATGTATTCTTCAGTCATCTCTCCATATTTCTTTATCAAAACCAGTTTCCACCAGTAGAAATAAATAACAACATATCCAACACTGTGGCCTCATTTTGCTCTACATCCTTGCATTATCCTTAATAATCTTTTGCTTCATTATCATTGTTGCAGGTTGCCATCCTGTTACAAAATTGCTCTATACATTCTTTTCTATAATCAGTCAATGCTACTTTGTGCATCACTTTCTGAAAGTGCAGGATTAGTCTGGTAATTCCTAAGAGCAGATACATATTGTCCGGATTTTCATCAGTGGAAAGATTTATTTTTATATTCTTGTAACATTTCCGGTGCAGACACTCTAGCCTATGATTGCTTCAATTTCATCTGGGTATTCCTGAGCCCAATAAAGTGCTTCAATTCGAGACATAGAATGCGGGCATAAAATATGGACCATCGATTTACTGCTTTTATGCAAATAATCTTGTTTCAGATAATATAGTCTGTATATTTCTATCTTCATCAACAATATCACTATATCCATATCAAACTTTTCAACGACAGCGATACGATACTTGTCCCTTAACAATGAGTATAGCGATTTAAATCAGAATGGGAGAGCAGGTTCCAGCGATACAAAGTGTTTTGAGCCTCTCCTTCACTATATACTCATATCCATTGCATCAATGAGCTGTCCTAATGAAGCTTCTTAATTTTCCTCTACAGTAAGCCTATATCTATGATAAAACAAAGCAAATCAAAATGAAAAATAATAATTGCTACTATCCATAATAATAGCCTTAGCATTGTTTTTACTATTTTTCATTGTCTTTACTTGTCTTCCTGCAAATAGCAACAGTTATACCATATTTTACAATCCATAGACCCCATGATCAATCCGTTCATTACTCCTTCCAACAATAAGTTCTTTCATCAGCATTTTGTATTGCTCTCAGGTTATTCATCATTTCTGATATCTCAACTTGTGTTAATGAAGGATTTTCTTTAAGAAAAAGTAATATATGTTCGCGATCAGTTATCTGGTTGTTGCGCTTTACTGCCTTTTATTTTCGCTTTATTATATTCATAATTCAGATTCCAAAGAGTCAGGAAAAATTATATCAATCCGTATAAAACACGAGGCTAATCCTTATATCGTTCCTGAGCCTCATAAACTCAGAAAGTCGTCTGACGATCAACGCCTCTCGCTCCATTAGACGCATTCTTCCCACATCTGCAGAAATTGGTTCCCTAGGTTTTGATGGCACTGCCTCAAATCTAGCAACTGAACCTCAGAGCCATCAAACATTCCACGGGATTGGTGATAACAAGCCTGTCATCATAAATATCCAACCTGAGTGTGAGCGCCCGTCTGAAGATAGCTTCTATATATAGAGGCATTTTCAATCCCTCTTCTAATGCTCGATCCGGATAATCCGGCAAATCAACACGACTATCCTTTTTCTTACGCCATCCTGTATGTTCTTTAGAAAATGCATAGTGCTCTCGTAAAGTCCTATCAGTCCTGCCCGTAAATTCAGCGTCATCAATTGCATCCTGTGTAGAATTACCTTTTCAAGACCATTCCACCTAGTACATTCTCAGCAATGGTGTGACATTCATTGATCTGCGAAATAAAATTCCTGCATTTGTCATTTTGACCATCTTCTTTACAGCGTAAGCAGCTCACTAGATCATCATCAAATTCCAACAGATTTTCCTTACTTCAATATATCGTTTCCTAAAAAGGTTCAAATGTGAGCTTTTGTCTGGGAATATCAGAGAGTCATATGGTCATATGACGTCCCGAGTACTCTTTATGATAAATTCAGTAAGTTCAAATCCGGTAATCTCTTTTTCACACTTCCCTGTTACAGTAGTAATACCATCAAAGATTTGAGGGTAATTTCGATTTCTTAACTTCAATTTGATATACTTATTCTTACCCCTTTTATTTTAAAGGTTAACATCACAGATTTATTCAGCGGCTGTAATCTGTTTGGGATATCCTCTCTAACAACCTAACTGTCTTTCGTTTCAATCCTAGAACTTTACCACTATCATCTACGCAATGTACAATGTCCCGCCTGAGCATTTTGCATCCACATATCCATTCCAAATATTTATCTTGCCATGATTCTTTCACTCAACTACCTGACTTTTCATATCATTAATAATCTCTATATCTCGCATAATCGCACTCATTTTCAAATAGTCTTATATAAGGATATCATTTTGCTTCATTCGATTCTAAAGCGCATATATATCTATGCGCTATACAAATTCTAATTTGTAGGGCTGATGGGTTTGTTGCTGGCTAAGTCGCGCTTGCACTAATAAATGTCCAGACTCGTACGGTTTTCTGTGAAAGTGCTGTTATAAGTATGGCTTTGTTGACGAAAAACCTGATGCGCTCGCTTAGAGCATTATTAGTTCGGCTGTTTTAATTGATAAAGTCGGCGACAAAACAAACACATCAGCCACATGAGGGCAGGTGAGTGGCTGTCTTTCATTTGGTATTCTGGGTTGTTGTTGCATAAATTTAAAGGTATCAGCTACGAATGATAAATTCTAAGCCGAGCGCATTAGGCGGGCAAGCGGATGCGCGAGTCTGAAAGTGTTATCATTCGGGCGTCACTGTGCTAGATGGCTGATGACGTCAAAACTGATAATGCCTAAAGCAGCGCATCGGGCGTGGCGAAGCGAATGCCGTAGCGGGTCGGTTTATCGGTTTTTGCGTCAACTAATGATTTATAACAACTCTACAAATTAGAAGTTGTGAAGGTGATGCACAGTCGTGAGATTTCGCAGAAGATACGCTTATTCCCTTTTTAAATATTTTCTCCATGAAACTCTAGAAAACCCCTGTACATAGGCAATTCTAGGTACATTTTCCCATGCAAACATTTTATGCCCCTCATTTGTGTATATAGTGAAAAGGCAAATGAGCTATAAACCAATATGGAGGAAATCAAAATGAAGAAGATGTTAACAGTTGTAGGGAGGTTTTAGTAGCAGGAAGCCTTATGAGCAGTGTGGCAAGAGCAGATGTGATAGTGGGACAGGACAAAGTCAACTTGGAGTCCATATCCGAGTGAGAGGTTACAGCTAAGGATAATGTCAAACTTGGCGGAGATGAGTCATCAAGAGTGCAAACTCCGTTGAGGAGAGAGAAAAGTAGGCCTTCCTAATCCTTGGTCAGGATGTGAAGGACCTCAAAGAGGCAGAGAGAAAAAGACCGGCGATTAAGTGACGGCTCCTAAGAAGATAAAAAGGCTTTGATGAAATAAAGTTATCAGGTATTACTTAAAGAAAAGATAAAGATTGTTCAAGTTGATTATAGAAAAGAATGATAATAACTCAGTTTGCTAATCCAGAAAGGGGCATATCTAAGAAAAGATATCAGCGGTGATTATAATGAGTACAAAAACACCAAGAAGGTAACAGTAAAGGGTAACAAGATAGCTTCAGAGCACAGCAAGCACCTACTCACTTGCAGCCTGGACAAAGAGGCTATATTCGTTTCAGTAGGCATCTACAATGATGGCAAAAGGGGTATGAGCCTTAAGGAGGATCAAGAACATCCTGGGTCAGGTAAGAAATAAAAATAATAAATTGACTAAGTTTTTAACGAGAAGTGTTAAAACCTCGTTTATTATTGTAAAAAGAATGTACAGGAAAGTGTTCGTAACATAAAAAGTTACCACCTTAACATATATTGTATTAGATGCATCTTGTCATAGTTGATAATAGAAAGTGCAGAGTATAAGACTTTGAGGTGACGAAAATGTCATAAAGAAAAACTCGATATTTATATATGTTATAAAAGCAGGTTGAAATCTATTGCTTTTTGTACTAGAATGAACGTAAGAACAGAGATGTTCTTCTTCATCAAGAATGAGGTCTATGACGGTTCTGACAGGACAGTGAAAATTAAATGACCGAATGATGAGTCCTGTGACGGTTCCGACAGGACAGTAAAATAAAAACTGACCAATGATGGAGTGCTTTAACGAGAGGTAGTTAAAACCTCTCGTTTATCTATATCAATTTGGAGAATGACTTAATGAACCTTCAGGAAAATGATTATCAGATTTTTGGAAACACTGATGCCTTTTACAAAAACACCTAATCCGCCTTATATTGAAATATTAAAGAAAAATCAAGAGCATATAATTGTTTACTATTTCAATCACATTATGATTACTTTATATGTATACCTTCGAGAGTGAGATTACATAAATACGCATATCCTTTACATCACGAAAGAAGAGCTAAAACTACATAAGTCAGGGGCTGATTACAGTAAAGATAGTGATTATTGAAAAACTAGAATATATCGATTCAGTGAGCGCAATGGTGATAAAGATGGAATTTAATGAGACAGTAATCAATTTGGATCAAAAGAAGCTCTTAAATTTGTTGAGGATTATATTTCACATATTCTTGGTATAAAGGTAATGCACAGTCGTGAATTTCATAGCAAGATACTCTTATTCACCGTTAAAAATATTTTCACTCAGAGCCCTAAAACCCCAGTATATAGGGCAATTCCTATATATATAAATTCCTCGCAACATTTTATACCTCATTTGTGTATAGTGAAAGAGCAAATGAGCCTATAAGCAATACGGAGGAAATTAATAGTTCTACCCCTTGCAGTTAATCCGCATAAAACGATAAACTCAGATTCAGGCAAGACCACGGTATGTGATTTTGTCTGAATTATGAGCAGCTACAGTGGTCTTATACCTGCATAGATGAAGCTTTTTAGGCGACAAAAGTGTAAAAGGAATGAGATGCGGTTATTCACGCAAAACTATAAAAAGAGAAATTTTAATGGAGTTAATTGCAGAGGGTATGGATTTTCATCAAAGAAGGACTTATTAATCTGATTAAAATGGTTGGAGCCACCATCAAAAAGGGCTCCAGTTCTGCCATTTGCCAAAAAGAAAAGATAGCAAGAGCCTTATTAAAATGAGCGTGCCGAGAACTTCTTGAAGAGTACGGTAATCAAGATGTACGGGATGGCGCACGCTATGTTCACAATATGGATGAGGCAGAGGACATCTTGCAGGAAACCCCTTATCAAAATCTTAGAGGTAAATCTAGAATCAGATGACGAGAGTATATCAAAAGTACTTTTCTGCGCACTGCTTCCAAATATAGTTAAGAAACCACATCTCTGCAAACAAGAGGCACGAAACGGATGAACTGAATGAAGAGCTTATCGCAGAGGAGAAAGCAGACCTTTCCTTTGTGTGGGAGGCTGTAAAGGAACTCCCGGACACACAGAGGATGTCATCCACCTTTTTACATGAAGAAAGGCTATCAGACTGCTGAAATAGCTGAGATTCTAGACAGAAAAGAAGCAGCCCATAAGGTCCTGACTTAAAGCGTGCAAGGGAGAGGTTAAAAAGACTATATTAAAGGAGGTGTACGACTTTGAGTAAATACAATGAAATAATGGAAAAAGTAAATGTTACTGATGAAATGAAAAAGCCGTATCCTTGGTAATATAGATGAATATTTTTAGCAGAAAAAGAAAAATGCTAAGAAAAAGTCCCTTCTACCTTGCTTTCGGTGGGGTAGTCTTGGCCCTGCTATATGATTATAATTAGGCCTTGGGATAACAATGTAGCAAGGCCTATAAAATCCCGTACAAACTCAGTCGGAAGGTTCTACTGGACTGCGTAAATCTATGCAGAGATTTTGCCTCAGCAGAGGACTTTCTAAAGCAGTGGGCTTCAATGTGCTGAGATAAAGAGCCTTCCATTTAAGCCAAGTGAAACCAGAGTATACGACGCTTGGTGAGGGTTTTGCTCAGATAACCTATCTTAGTGATGACGACAGGCTGATTTACAGAAATCAACAGATAAAGAGGATAACTCAGGTAACTACAATCCTTATGACTATGTGGGAGAGGTTAGCGTAAAATGATATCAGAGTAACGGTAAAAGGGAACTCAAGGAGGCACTAAACCTTGCCATTTGGAATGACGCACATGTGAGACATTCTATCTCTGTAGAAAAGGCAGTGAATAAGGATGTGATGATTAAGATGATTGAGAGGGGTTATTGAGAATAAATGAGCTAAAAGGCTGTGCACTAACTGGTTTTAAGTGTTGGTGTACAGCCATTTTATAATTGAAAGCTGCTAGCACATTTCTAACAGTTAAAGTCACCGAGATGCCCACTACTAGTGGGAGGATGATGCCGAAAGCAAGGGGATGTGAGGAGGTTCGATGGTGATACTTATCTTCCACTGAATAGTGACAGAGATTATTTAGCATCAGCCTTTAATGCATAATCCTTACCTGCAGCAGGATACTTGTGGGCATCACCTCGGTATGGTGGCCTTTTCATCATAGAGGTCACTTTTGGGTAGTAGTCTCTGGTATTATAATACTGGTACTCATTCATCCAGCTTTTTCTGACCGCGGTTCCAGGTAGCATCCACGTGATACCATTTTCCGTCTACCTTTACCATATTCCAAGCTATGTAATGTGGTCTTGTTTACATAGCCCGTTATGTAGAGTGTATCAAGTCCTGCCTCAGTTGCTAGCCTGTAAGAGCTTAGCCTTGGCATCGCAGTAGCATGCCTTCTTATAAAGCAGGGCAAAAGAGCTGTACACAGAGTATTTGCCTAGCTTTTCATCCTTTACGCTTTTTGCCTCTTGTGAGGTAGTTTCTGTTGTCACCAAGGTATACCTGTACTGGGATACGATGTAGTCATTGATTGCCCTGACCTTTTCCTCATCGCTCATACTGTCGCTTGATATGCTTATCTACCCAGTTCTCAACAAAGTCTTCCAGATGAGTTACCTCTTTTTGGTAATCTCACTAATCAGTCTTTATTATCCACTTATAATAACCGTTGTAAGTGCTTTTATGGAATTAAAATTCTTATATACCTGCTGATATCGTTAAATTCAGGTATTGCATAGAGCTTTTTCCCAAAAAGCTGTGTACTTCTTTGTGTTATTTAAATCAGGGCATTTTTATCCAGATTAATAGGAAAATCTCTGTCCAGATTCTTTGCGTGAAAGTAACATAAGGTCGGTAAGCTCTTTTTCTGTCTTTATTATAGGCTGTACATCATCAAGTATCTTCTTAGCCTCTGCCTTTGTTATATCATAGCTTACTCTTACCTGCCAGGTGAAGTATCCGTTATAATCATAGGTCAAAGTACGGTCTATATTGGCATGCTCTATTATGTCGTTGTACTGAGGATATTTGGTAAGTTCCTCCCAGAAATCCTCAAAAGCCTTTGGCTCATTCTTAAGTGCCTGATTACTGATAACCAGGGTAAAATCCCTGTCCAGATCGGTTATGTGCTTAATAAAAGCATTTACTAGCTGCTTTCTTGTTAGTATGGCATTTTGGTTAAGTGCTACGCTTCCTTCTATAGGTAAATTCTCTACAGTACCTGCATATACAGGCACATTTCCTGAAAATGTAAAAGTCGTACTTAAGTATAATAACGCCAAACCAACCAGCTTATGGTTTGTCTTTTTCATGTTTACCTCTTTATTGTTCTATTATTTTTAACGATATTATCTATATCGGCAGTAACACAAAAAGTAAAATATAGTTTCAATTAATATTTTAAAAAGCAATATAATGTTTAATTTGTTACCTGAGGTCAATATCTAGTGGCTTGTAAAATGTTAGTAAATAGAGCTAAAATAGAAACATATTTAAAGTGGATGGAGAGACTGTTATGGCAGGGAGAAGAAGACGTACCAGCAAGCTCGGGAAAGTGCTTTGTGCGGTGTTTGCTTTGTTTGTTCCTAACCATCATCAGCATCAATAGTTTATGCTGGAGACAGAGTTAGTACAGGCAAAGGTTAAGAATGAGGCTATGAAGGCCTATTTAGAGAGCGAAAAAGACAGGGCAGAGGAGCTTGAAGGTCTTAAGGCTGAGATGAAGACAAGGAAATTTGTTGAAGAAACCGCCAGAGATAAATTTGGTTTAGCCTACGAAAATGAAATAGTATTTGAACCGGAAAAAATAAAAGGTCTGACAACCGCCAGGTAGTCAGGCCTTTGATTGTCGCTAAGGGGATGAAATGGACAGTATAGATAAAAATCAAGGCAGACTATTAAAGACAATGAACTTATTAAAGAGGGCGAGAGGTGGTAGTAGGCGTATCCGGAGGAGCAGATTCGGTATGCCTCCTTCTTGTACTTTAGGAGATAATGCCCCTAGAGTGTATAACCGCTGTACATATAAATCACGGAATCAGAGGGGATGAGGCCGCAAGGGATGAGGACTTTTGTATTAAAGCTATGTAAAGAGGCTTGAAATCAGGCTTGAAATCAGGCGTCTGGATGTGCTGCTTTGCAAGGGAGAATAAAATCTCAGAGGAAGAGGCAGGCCGTGTCCTTAGATATAGAGTATTTGAGGAAATCAGGCTTCTATACAAAGCTGATAAGATAGCTGTTGCCCACAACTTAAATGATGTGGCGGAAAACCTTTCTTATGAATCTCTCAAGAGGAGCGGAATAACAGGGGCTTACAGGGTATAAAAGCTAAGAAGTGGTGTACTAATCAGGCCTCTTATTAAGACAAGCAGGGCTGAGATTGAGGAAATAGCCTCCTGCTTTGGCGAGGGCTTTATCACGGACAGCACCAATAACAGCCTCATTTATACCAGAAACAGGATAAGAAAGAGGTAATTCCTGAGCTTGAAGAAGTGAATGAAAGGGCTGTGATAGCATATCAAATGATGCCTATGAGAGGCTTGAAAAGATTGAGGGCTACATTATAAAGGAAGGCATGAAGGCGTATAAGAGTTATGTGACTAAGAGCAAAGATATATTTATTAGCAATGAAATATTGGTGCTTGATGAGGTAATAATAGAAGAAGTACTTCATAAAAGCACTGTTAGATGCGGCAGGAAGGGCAAGAGATATAGGAAGCGTACACATTTCGTATCTTCTTGAGTTATTTAACAAGCAGGTAGGACGAACAATCGACCTCCCATACCAGGTAAGAGCTGATTAGGGAGTATAAAGGAATAAGGCTTAAAGGGAGAGCCCTACAAGTCTGAATCGGAGAAAGCATACAGATATTGCCTGAGCTTTTTGCTTCCATACTGAAGATGTGGAAAGGCATTTCTACGGTTGTCATCAGAGGAAGATAATATAAGGCTCACATTTGAAGACGGAGAGGTAAAAAAATCTTAGTCAAAACAGTTGTATCAGATGGTTTGATTATGATAAAATAGCTGAGAATGTAATGGTGCGCTTCAAGGAAGAGGGTGATTACCTCGTTATTTCACCTGAGGGAGATAGAAGAAGCTAAAGAAATACTTCACTGACAGCAAGATTCCTTCGGATAAAGAGAGGAAATCCCTGCTTGTGGTTTCTGGCAATGATGTCCTTTGGATAATAGGCTATAGAACAGGGTGAAGGCGCAAGGATTACAAAGAGTACGAAAAAGTTAGTTAAAAATGGAAATAAAAAGGAAGTAGTGGAGGAGAAAATGGAAGCTAAGATTACTACATTATTAAGTGAACAGCAGGTTTCATACCGCATAAAGGAGCTTGCAGAAGAGATTAACAGAGACTATGAGGGAAAAGGCAGTGCATTTAATCTGCATTCTTAAAGGGCAGTGTATTTTTCACTACAGAGCTTGCCAAGCACATAACAGTTCCGCTAACCATGGACTTTATGTCTGTATCAAGCTATGGCAATGCTACAGAGAGCAGCGGCAGGGTAAGAATAGTAAAGGATCTTGACGAGGGCATAGAAGGAAAAGATGTACTTCTTATCGAGGACATCATTGACTCTGGCAACTACCCTATCCTTCCTTCAGGACTATGCTAGGACAAAAAGGCCTAACTCGCTTAAGCTTTGCACTCTCCTTGACAAGCCTGAACGAAGGGTGGTAGAAAGGATCACAGTGGACTATGTGGGCTTTGAGATTCCTGATGAGTTTGTAGTGGGCTACGGTCTTGACTATGCTCAAAAATATAGAAATCTTCCATACATCGGCGTAGTGCATTTGGACTAAGGATTATTTTAAGCGAAAACAGGAGAATAAGGTGAGAAAACAAACCAGAGGAATAGGAACGTACTTTATAATACTGGCTATAGTTGTGATTGCTATGTTTTTATCTGACAATCTGTATAACATAAACCGCAACAACTATAACTATGAGAATTTTAAGACAGATCTTGGCAAAAAGATTGTGGCTTCTGTGGATATTTTCCAAAAATCAGGCAACCCTCAACAGGTGAAGTAGAAGTAATCATAGGCAAAAGATAAGAATCAAAAGGAAATGAAAAGCTTTTATGTTCCTGACGTAAATGAAGTAGTCAATCTATTAAGGCAGGAGGGCTTTACCTCGTATGTAATGCACGATATAACCAAGCAGAGCTGGCTGGTCACTCTTATGCCTTATATGCTCATTTTGTTATGTTTTTTATAATGATGATGATGATGAGCGCAGGCCCTGCTATGGGCGGAGGCGGCGGTGCAGGCAATGCCAAGATGGTGAATTTTGGCAAAAAGCAGGGCAAGGATGTCGTCTGACAAAGATAAAAAGGTTGACCTTTTAATGATGTGGCAGGACTAAAGGAAGAAAAGGATGAGCTTGAAGAGATAGTGGATTTCTTAAGAACCCTGCAAAAGTACAACAGTATAGGCGCAAGGATACCAAAGGGTGTCATCTTACAGGCCCTCCGGGAACAGGTAAGACCTTCTTGCCAAAGGCAGTTGCGGGAGAAGCAGGGAGTGCCATTCTTTCTCAATCTCAGGTTCGGACTTCGTAGAGATGTTTGTCGGTGTAGGTGCTTCAAGAGTCCGCGATTTGTTTAGCGATGCCAAGAAAAATGCTCCTTGTATAGTATTTATAGACGAGATAGATGCTGTGGCAAGAAGAAGAGGTACGGGACTTGGCGGAGGACATGATGAGAGAGAACAGACACTTAACCAGATGCTTGTAGAGATGGATGGGTTTGGTGTAAATGAGGGTATCATAGTGATGGCGGCTACCAACAGGGTAGACATCCTGACCCGGCTATCCTTCGCCCTGGCAGATTTGACAGAAAGGTAGCAGGTAGGCTATCCGGATGTAAGAGGAAGGAAGAGATACTAAGGTACATTCAAAGGGCAAGCCTCTTGGAGATGATGTAAACCTTGAAGAGGTCGCACGTACTACCGCAGGCTTTACAGGTGCTGATCTTGAGAATCTCTTAAACGAGGCTGCCATAAGGGCTGCTTCCGAGAATAGAAAATATATAGTTTCAGAAGATATCAAAGAAATCATTTATCAAAGTAGGAATAGGAACTGAGAAAAAGAGCCATATTATATCAGAAAAGGAAAAAGAATCACTGCTTATCACGAATCGGGACACGCTATACTCTTCCATGTACTTCCTGATGTAGGACCTGTGTATACCATTTCTGTTATACCTACAGGAAATGGTGCTGCAGGCTACACCATGCCTCTTCCTGAGAAGGATGAAATGTTTAACACAAGAGGCAGGATGAGGCAGGATATCATAGTAACACTTGGAGGCCGTGTGGCGGAGGAGCTCATCCTTGACGATATCACCACAGGGGCTTCTGGCGACATCAAACACGCAACTAAGGTTGCAAGAGCCATGGTTACCCGCTTTGGTTTCACCAACGAAATAGGCCTTATCAACTATGAAAATGATGATGACGAGGTATTTATAGGTAGAGACCTTGCACATACGAGGGCTTACAGCGAGGAGACTGCGGGCAGGATAGACGAAGAGGTTAAGAAGATAATAGATGAGTGTCACGTGGAAGCAAAGCGCATAATATCTGAGCATATGGACGTACTCCACGCCAGTGCAAAGCTTCTTATGGAAAAGGAAAGAATAACCAGGGAAGAGTTCGAAGCTTTATTTAGCTAAAAGTACTTATAAACCACGCTTATTAATGTTAATAAGAAAAAGAGACATTTATAGTTTAAAATGACAGTGATTTTTATGAGTCTCTTTAAATACAAGGTAATTATTAATAGAAAATCGAGAAAAATTTAAAGTTTGTGCAGACTTATTGCGTTTTTCTGCTATACTAATAAGCGTAAACCCCAATACATTATATAGTTTTTGCTACACCCCATAAGTAACAAAAATACCTTCTCCGAAGAGGTCGGCTCCCCCAAGCCGGCCTCTTTACTTTTAAATGTCTTGGGGTAAATATTTTTGACACCTGTAACCTATTGTGATAAAATCTTAAGGTTAACAAACAATCAGCATTTGGAACGAGGTAAAAAACGATGGCTTTAGCTAAAAGAAATGATATCAGAAACGTTGCAATCATAGCCCATGTAGACCACGGCAAGACTACGCTTGTGGATGAGCTCTTAAAACAGAGCGGTGTGTTCAGGGCGAATCAGGAAGTTGCAGAGCGTGTTATGGATTCAAATGACATAGAGCGTGAAAGAGGAATTACCATACTAGCCAAGAATACGGCAGTTACATACGGAGATGTAAAGATAAACATAATTGATACACCGGGACATGCAGACTTTGGAGGTGAGGTTGAGCGAGTTCTTAAGATGGTAGACGGGGTTATCCTTGTGGTAGATGCCTTTGAAGGTGCCATGCCACAGACCAGATTCGTACTTACCAAGGCACTTGCGCTTGACCTCCCTGTTATCTGCTGTGTAAACAAGGTAGACAGGCCTGAGGCCCGTCCTCATGAGGTTGTGGACGAGGTACTTGAGCTTCTCCTTGAGCTTGATGCCAATGAAGAACAGCTTGACTGCCCATTCATCTTTGCATCTGCCAAGGCAGGCTATGCTTCCCTTGATCCGGATGTGAAGGGTACGGATATGAAGCCGCTCTTTGAGACAATCCTGTCACACGTGCCTGCACCGGAGGGAGACAGCGAGGCTCCTCTTCAGGTTCTTATAAGTACAATAGATTATAACGAATATGTAGGCCGTATCGGTATCGGTAAGGTAAGCAACGGTACTATCAGGGTAAACGGCGAGGTTATGCTTGTTAACCACCACGATGAGTCAAAGAAGCAGAGGGTTAAGGTAACAAAGCTCTATGAATTTGACGGACTTAATAAGGTAGAAGTTGAAACTGCTACCATAGGAGCTATTGTGGCAATCTCAGGAATTGCCGATATACATATTGGAGATACTCTTTGCGATGTAAACAATCCGGAGGCTATCCCTTTCCAGAAGATATCAGAGCCTACCCTTGCTATGAATTTTATAGTAAATGACAGTCCTTTTGCAGGTACTGAGGGCAAGTTTGTCACCTCAAGGCATCTTAGAGACAGACTTTACAGAGAGCTTAATACAGACGTGAGCCTTAGGGTAGAGGATACTAATACCACAGAGGCGTTTAAGGTATCAGGAAGAGGCGAGCTTCACCTTTCCGTACTTATTGAGAAATATGCGCCGTGAGGGCTTTGAGTTTGCGGTAAAGTAAGCCTGAGGTACTATACAAAGAGGATGAAAAGGTGGAACTCTTGAACCTGTTGAGCAGGCTATTATAGATGTACCAGATGAATTCTCGGGAGCAGTTATATCCAAGCTTTCAGAGCGTAAGGGCGAGCTTAGAAATATGACTACGAACGCAAGCGGAACCACAAGGCTTGAGTTCATCATCCCTTCAGAGGACTTATAGGATACAGAGGTGAATTCCTCACAGATACCAAGGGAAATGGTGTCATCAATACTATATTTGAAGGCTATGTGCCTTATAAGGGAGAGATTAGCTACCGTGGACAGGGCTCACTTATTGCTTATGAGACAGGTGTGAGCGTGACCTATGGACTCTTCAATGCGCAGGAAAGAGGAACCCTCTTTATCTCGCCTGGTGAGAAGGTCTACAGCGGTATGATTATAGGACAGAATGGAAAGGCAGAGGATGTAGAGGTAAATGTATGTAAGACCAAGCACCTTTCCAATACCCGTTCATCAGGCTCAGATGACGCACTTAAGCTTTCACCTCCAAGAGTACTAAGCCTTGAGCAGGCGATTGACTTTATAGAGACAGACGAGCTGCTTGAGATTACACCAAAAACGCTAAGAATAAGAAAGAAAATCCTTGATCCACTTGCCAAGAAAGAGAGCTTCAAGAAAGAACTAATCAGTATTTGCCACGCCTGCCATTTAATTGGATTTAGGCTAGTGTATACGGTTTTTATGAGTTTTGTATTTATGGTAGAAAAGGTGTATAATAAATCAGATAGGCGATTTTATGAATATATTAGTTTTGCCTAAGGCGAAAATACAAGGAGATTTAAGATGGAAAGAGAAGAATTTTTACAGGTTTACCGCTCATTCTTTAGTTACACGTGCTTTGCAAAAAGGCAGTGTTTGAGATATTTGGTGACAGTGTTCAGATTGCTATAGGACCACAGATTGAAGATGGTTTTTACTATGACTTTGTACTTCCAAGGGCAGTGACAGAGGACGACTACAAGGTTATTGAAGATAAAATGCGAGATTCTTAAAGCGTAAAGAGACTTGGACAAGAAAAGAGCTCACTAAAGGAAGAGGCCCTTGAGAAGTTCAAGGATCAGAAGTTTAAGGTTGAGATAATCAATGACCTCCCTGAGGATGCCATCATCTCTACCTACAACACAGGAGATGATTTCTGCGACCTTTGCCGTGGACCTCATATTGAGAACTCAGCAGAGCTTCTAAATGTAGCCTTTCAGGTTAAGTCCGCTTCAGGTGCTTACTGGAGAGGTGACGAGAAGAGAGACAGGCTTCAGAGAATATATGTCTATGCTTTTCCTACAAAGGATGAGCTTAAGGCACATCTTAACCTCATTAAGGAGGCTCTTGAGAGAGACCATAAAGAAGCTTGGACCAAAGCTTGACCTTTTTATGTTCAATGAGACTGCACCGGGTATGCCTTACTGGCTCCCAAGAGGCTGGAGGCTGTATCAGAGCTTATCAAGTTCTGGAGGAAGATACACGTTAAACACGGTTATCAGGAAATATCAGCTCCTGTCATCAACAACCGTAAGCTTTGGCTTATAAGTGGCCACTGGGCTCATTATGTAAACAATATGTTTATCGTGCCGGGCTTTGATGATGACCTTACACAGAGAACCTTACAGAGTATAGAGCTTGATTCAGATTCTACCTATGCAGCAAAGCCTATGAACTGTCCTAATGCGATGCTTACCTACAAGAGAACAGTTCATTCCTACAAAGAGCTTCCAATCAGATATAACGAAATAGACGTTATTCACAGAAAAGAGAAGTCAGGCCAGCTTAACGGACTTTTCAGAGTTCAGGAGTTCAGACAGGATGATGACCATACCTTCGTAATGGAATCTCAGATAGAAGAAGAGATAGCAGACGTAATGGAGGTTGCTGACCAGATATATAACACCTTTGGCATCACATACAGAGCTGAGCTTTCAACACGTCCTGATGACTTTTATGGGAGATATAGAAGTATGGAACCGTGCTGAGGCAGCCCCTTAAGAAGATACTTGACAAGAAGTACGGCGAGGGCGGTTACGAGGTAAATGAAGGAGACGGAGCCTTTCTACGGCCCTAAGATTGACCTTCAGATTAAGGATGCTCTCGGAAGAGAATGGCAGTGTGGTACTATCCAGCTTGACTTCCAGCTTCCACACAACTTCGAGCTTACATATCAGGACAGCGATGGAACCATCAAGCAGACCTGTGGTTATACATAGAGCTATCTTTGGTTCATTTGAAAGATTCATCGGTATACTTATAGAGAAACTACAAGGGAGATTTTCCCGTTCTGGATATCTCCTTATCAGGTGACTATCGTACCTATCAGAACAGAGCATAATGAGTATGCTAAGGAGATTGAGGATGCCCTCTTTGAGATGGGCATAAGGGTAGAAGCCAACTATGACGATAAGAATATGAATGAAAAAGATTAAGGGCTTCAAGCTAATGAAGGATCCTTACATCATTGTAGTAGGAGACAAAGAGAAAGAAGAAAGGACAGTATCCATTACAGTCCGCGGACAGAAAGCAGCAGATGCATGGAGTGCCTCTTGATACCTTCTATAAGATGGTCAAGAAACTTCAGGATACCAAGGCAGGCGAGCTTATTAAGGACATATCTGAAATCTAAAGACAATATAGGCAGTAATGCGATGAGTATTGCTGCCTAATGTTTAAGTTTGGATATTTGGTTTATAGCTCTTGTGACAGGCGTTAGGGGAATAATATGAATATAGATAATTATATTTCATTAAAGGCAGAGAATATTCACAAACAGCTTATATCAGACATCTTGTTAAATGCAGAAGGGGCAAATGAGCTACTTGACAAACTTACGGAAACCATCAGATATAAGGAAGACTATGTCTGGCGTGCGAGCGTGGAAACAGCAAAGGTTTATCTGTTCATACGACGAGGGAATCCGTCAGAGGTTATTAAAAGAGGAAGCGGGCTTGTGGAAATAGCGGCCTTGCTTCAGGAATGGGAACTGCTTTCGTTTGACTATAATATGATAGGAAGTGCCTACTTTATGCTTGGTATGTATGAAAAGGCTATGGAATACTATTATAGCGCGATAAATAATGAAAGGGAACATGGATTAAGAAATATACTGCCTGCGGCATATGGTAATATCGGGCGTATATTCCTGAATTTAGGAATATATGAAAAAGGCGGTCGAGCATCTAAGGCCTGCTCTGATATACTTTGCTGACGCAGACAAAGATTACTTTAGGCTTGGCGAAAAATAGTGCACATCTTGTCGGATATCATGTCATCAGTAACAATGCTTGAGAACCCTAATGTGGATGAGATTCAGGATATCTTAGAGCAGCTTGAGGCAATAGATGGCGAGGAGCTTAGCGCAGATGTTGCCTATGTGTACTATCTTGGCCTTATGGCTTACTTTTTTTGGATAAAGGACTACATCAGAGCAAAAGAGGAATTCTCCAAAGCTTTGGCAAGAGCTAAAGAGAAGAGATTATATAAAATAGCCGTACTTTATTCATTTGTGGAGGGCTGCTATGTACATGGCTTAGATCTTGAGTTCTTTGCTGAGGTGCTTTTAGAGATTGAAGAGATGGCAACAGATGAAGAACCAATAAGTGAGCCGGTGATTTATGACTATTTAAGGCATTATTATATAAAGCAGGGAGATGCCTATAAGGCCGATAAAAATACAGCGTAATTATAAAACCTTTTCTTGAAAAATAAATTTGAATTAAACAAGCAGAAAAAGGCTGAGTCACTTGAGATATTTGAGAGCTTGCTTAAGACTGGAGAAGGCCTTCGCTTTAATGTTGACAAAAATAAAGAGTTTGAGCTGGTTGCAAAGGAAGCAATACGCAATAAAAACGAGCTTCAGAGAACCTATGACAGATTCAAAATGATTCACGAAATAGGAATCAAGCTTACTTCCTCGACCAATCTAAACGAGGGTGGTCAATCTATCTACAAGAACATACGTGAAAAATATACCTGTAGACGCTTTTTATAATCATGTCAGCAGAACCAGAGAATAATCAGCTGCGCTCCTTACTCTGCTACAATATGGGTAAGGAAAATGCTGAGTTCACAGTAAGTCTTGACAGTAAGGAAAGCGCCTTTGTAAGGTGTTGTATGACCAATAGCATAATAACCTCGGAGGATGAAGGGTTTACGCCTCATTTTGACTATGAAACGTATAGCATTGATGAGATTATGAGGGGAACTATGAAGTCTGCTCTATTTATACCACTGGCGGTAGGAGACAAGGTCATAGGAGCATACTCAGTTCAAAGCAGGTATGAGAAGTCATACAGGCCTGAAACTATCGACTTTTTAAGAGAGCTAAAGCCTTATCTTGTGATAGCTCTTAACAATGCGGTTCATGCAAAAAAGCTTGAAACTGAGATAGAAAGAAATAAGGAGATTCAGGAAAAGCTAAGAGAAGCTAACAGCAGGCTTAGCAAGATGGCAGGTATAGATGCCCTTACACAGATAAGCAACAGAAGGGAGTTTACTGAGAAGTTCTATCAGCTTCGTATTGAGGCGGATAAGGCAGACAAGCCTGTCAGTGTCTTTATGTTTGACATAGATGACTTTAAGAAATTCAACGATACCTATGGCCATTTTGAGGGAGATGAGGCCCTTAAGAAGGTTGCGGGTGTTATAAACAATAACATTATCAAAAACGATGGAATCGCAGCCCGCTTTGGCGGTGAGGAGTTTATCAGTGCCTGTATGGGGCTATCTGAGGAAGAAAACCTTGCCCTGGGTGAAAAGATAAGGAATGAGGTACTTGAACTGGGTATCAAAAACATAGACACAAAGCTTGGGTACATTAAGCATAAGTGTCGGAATAGCTATATCCAATCCGGGAGAATAGTAGTCAAGTCAGAGTTATGAGCCTTGCAGATGAGATGCTGTATGAGGGCCAAGAGTCCGGAAAGAATAAGGTTGTGATGAAGGTCGTGAGTAATACGAAAAGGATGGCGTATGAAAAAATTATTAGTTTTAATTTGCTTAAGCCTGTCAATCTGCACCATAAGTGCTTGTGGCAGTAAAGGAATGCGTGGAGGAAAAAACGCAGAATTATCAAGTGAGTTCACCTTGGAAACAGGAAGTGTTGAAGGTGGCATAAAGCTAGATAATGTATTGTTTGCGAAGGAAGTGACCAAGGCAAAGGTTAGTTCTCTTTCTGCTGATAAAAACGGAGTGGCTCTTGGATTTTCCTTAGATGAAGAAGAGACTGAAAAGCTGATTAACCTTTTTCAGGAGGCGGATATCTCAGGAGTTGAGGCTGACCAAAGTGAGTATAACTCAGCTGCCATGAGGGACAGCTATGGATATACGATTGACTTTGTAGACGGTACTGACAGGTTCTATATGGGTGTATCAAGGCTTACCTGCTTTACTACTGCCAAGGAGAACTATCTGGCTATAAGAGAGGAAGGCGGTGGCACAAAGCTATACAGGATTGGACTTTCAGATGATATAGTATCATTCTTAAATGATGTGGCTGCAAAGAACTATGACCCTTCTAAAGGGAAGAACAGGCTGGTTTGATAAGGTGTTTAAATGATACTGGGATTGTGTCATATAAAGCCCTAGGAGGTCATTCCCCGATGATGTGTAAATAGCAATCAAGTTATTTTGATAATAAGGAGACAAGATGATTACAGGTATAATAGGAGCTATGGAAGAAGAGGTAGCTAAGCTTAAGACTGAGATGACCAGGGTCATAGAGAGCAAGAAGGCAGGCATGAACTTCTTAAAGGGTAAGCTCTTTGACAAGGATGTGGTTGTAGTTAGAAGCGGTATAGGCAAGGTAAATGCCGCTATCTGTACCCAGATACTTGTAGATGATTTTAATATAGACAGAGTGATAAATACAGGAGTTGCAGGAGGCCTATACAGCGAGCTTGAGGTGGGAGACATAGTGATATCAAGTGATGCCCTCTACCACGACTTTGATGTGACAGGCTTTGGCTACAAGGAAGGTGTGATACCCAGGATGGAGACATCTACCTTTACAGCGGATATGGAGCTTGCAACTAAGGCTAAAGATATCTGCTCTAAGGTAAATCCTGATATCAAATGCTTCATAGGCAGGGTAGTAAGCGGAGATGAATTTGTAAGTACTAATGAAAAGAAAACCTGGCTTGTAGATACATTTAACGGCTACTGTACAGAGATGGAAGGCTGTGGCATAGCCCATGCTGCCTATCTTAACCACATCCCTTTCATTATTGTAAGGGCTATTTCAGATAAGGCAGACGGCAGCGCCAAGGTAGACTATAGTGAGTTTGAAATGAAGGCTATAGAGCATACAGTGAAGCTTATGAAGGAGCTTGTAAGGGAGTTTTAATAGGAAATGTCATCAAAAATTTCCCCTAATTAAACAAATAATAAAGAATCCTTTTATGCGACACCACAGATGGTGAATCCCGCAAAAAGGATTCTTTATTTTATCTTAGTCCTCTTCAATTACCTCAATCTCAAGGAAGTCAAAGTCAATTTCGTCTACAAAATTATCCTTTGTGAATCTGGTTTTGCTGCTTTTTTAAATTCACTTATATTTTTGTCCAGCCAAAGAGGCTTGCTAAGGTCGTATGCATAGCAAGCCTCATCTATTGCATGAAAGATTTTTTTAGTTCTATTCAGGGAAGAATCACTGTTTTCAATTGTCATATTCTTAACTATCTTCCCTGAATCTATTATTTTTGCCCAAAGTCTAAACATTGTTACCTACTTTATAGGCTTGATTCCCCAGATTTCATCAGCATATTTTTTAATAGCTGTATCAGCTGCAAATCTACCCGCAGAGGCAATATTTACAAGGGATTTCTTAGCCCATTCTCTCTGATTCTTATAGTCGTTCAACATTTCATACCTTGCCCTGCAGTAGTCACCAAAATCAGCCAGACACATATATGGATCAGCTATTCCGTGGTCTCCTACCAGGAGGTAGCGGTGGATATCGGAGAAGTCGTTGCCGTTGATACCCTGTTTTAGGTAATCTACGGCTCTCTTAAGACGGTGGTTCTCCTCATAGTACTTATAAGGGTTATAACCGTCACGCCATCTCTCCTCGACCTCTTTATCTGTCATACCGAAGATATAGATATTATCCTTACCTACAGCCTCTGATATCTCCACATTTGCCCCGTCAAGAGTACCTAAAGTAATGGCACCATTTATCATAAGCTTCATGTTACCGGTGCCCGAAGCCTCTTTACCGGCAAGGGAAATCTGCTCAGATATATCGCTGGCAGGCATAATCTGCTCGGCCATAGTTACCCTGTAGTTCTCAAGGAAAACCACCTGAAGCTTCTTGCTGATTACAGGATCCTTAGCTATCTCTTCTCCCAGGTCAACGATGAGCCTGATGATGGACTTAGCCCTGTCATAGCCCGGAGCAGCCTTTGCAGCAAAAAGATAGGTCTGTGGAACTATATCCAGATTAGGGTTGTCCTTTAAGTCAAGGTAAAGTGCAATAATCTGAAGTGCATTAAGAAGCTGTCTCTTATACTCATGTAAACGCTTAACCTGTACATCAAATACCGAGTCAGGATTTAATTTGATGCCTGAATCGTGATATAAAAGCTCGGCAAAATCCTTTTTATTAGCTGCCTTAATCTCTGTAAGCTTGTCAAGGATAGCATTATCATTGCTAAATGCAAGCAGCTTTATAAGCTCAGGACCATTCTTCTTATATGAACCACCTATTGTCTTATCAAGAAGTGCGGCAAGTCTTGGATTTGACTGGCAGAGCCATCTTCTGTGAGCGATTCCATTGGTAACATTGGTAAATTTCTCTGGAGTGTCATCATAAAAATCCTTAAATACGGACTTCTTAAGTATTTCAGAATGCAGCTCAGACACACCATTTACACTATGTGAGCCGATGATGGAAAGATTAGCTATATGGATTAATCCACCTGAAATAAGTGCCATATGGGCACACTTATTCCAGTCACCAGAGAACTTGTCAAAGATTCTCTTGCAATGTCTTTCATTAAGCTCGTGGATAATCTGGTATATTCTAGGAAGGAGCCTCATCATCATATCCTCAGGCCATTTCTCAAGAGCCTCAGCAAGTACGGTATGATTGGTATAAGCAAGGGTCTTGGTTATGATGGCAAAAGCATCATCCCAGGAATAGTGATGCTCGTCCATAAATATACGCATAAGTTCAGGAACTATCATAGCAGGATGGGTATCATTGATATGGATAGCCACCTTATCTGCAAAGTTATCAAGTGTTGGATAGTACTTCATATGGTCCGCAATTATATTCTGTGCAGAAGCAGACACAAGGAAATACTGCTGCTTCAAACGAAGCTCCTTGCCCTCGTAGTGGCTGTCTCTAGGGTAGAGAACCTTGGATATAAGCTCAGCCTTGTTGTTGCCAAGGGTAGCCCTGGCATAATCACCCCTTGAGAAAAGAATTCATATCAAAGGTATCTATATCACGGCTGCGCCATACTCTAAGCACACTTACGCCCTTGCTGTCAGCTCCTGATATCATCATATCATAAGGAACGGCTTCAACCTCTTCGCAGTCCACCTGCTCAGTAACAAGTCCCTCATCCGTCCAGGTTTCATTGATACGTCCACCGAACTTTACCACGAAGGTCTTGTCGGTACGAGGTGAGAGCCATACTTCTCCACCCGGAAGCCATACATCAGGTAGCTCTATCTGCCAGCCTTCAACTATCTTCTGACGGAAGAGTCCATACTCATACAGGATGGAAAATCCGGTAGCAGGGTAGTTAAGAGAAGCAAGAGAGTCCATAAAAGCAAGCGCACAAGCCTCCCAAGACCACCGTTGCCAAGTCCTGCATCAGGCTCCATTTCATAAAGCTCCTCTAAGTCGTAGCCGTGCTTTTGCAAGAATCTTCCTGTACACGTCTGTTAGACCCTAAGTTGTAGAGATTGTTCTTAAGTGAACGCCCAACAAGAAACTCCATACATAGATAATATACCCTCTTACCGCCGGACTTGTTGTTAGCCTGCTTAAATTCACGCTTTTTGGCAAGTAAGATATCCTTAACAGTAATTGCTGTTGCCTTATACACCTGATCCTTTGTAGCCTCATCAAATGAAGCTCCAAAATGTCTGGATAACTTTATCTACAATCGCCTCTTCCACTTTTTATGGCATTTGCAGAGGAAGATGCCTTGGCTTTTTGTCACAGGAGTGGCAACTTCTTTTTAGTAGTACGTTTTTTTATTAGTTTTATTGGACACAGTGACCTCATTTCTTAGGGACTATCCCTATGTATATTAATTCATAATACGCTAACATAATTATCACATAGATTCTTGATAAAAAGCAAGGTTTTTATGAAAAATCGTCACTTTTTACCCGTCATTTATAATCTGCATACTTATATAAAGTATTTGTGATTAATATCAGCCTTATCAGAGGTGGTCTGGCAAGCAAAACACCTCATCATACAGCTTACACTATATGAATAAGGTGTTTTTGAAAGGAAAAGGCCCTAAGCCTTTATACATCAAATTTTTAATTGACCGGATATTTTCATAAATCCTAAGAAAGGATACCCACTCAACTGCTTTAGCAATTTTATCTTCCTAAAAGCCAGCTATACATCTCATCGTACTTGTCAGCGGACTTAGCCCAGCTAAAGTCGATGGTAGAAATGTACTTACGAAGCTTGTCCCAGCCCTCAGGATTGTTGTAGTAGAGGTCGATTGCACGGTAGATAGCATTTGCCATGTCATCAGGATTGTAGTCAGCAAAGGTGAAGCCGTTGCCTTCACCGTAGCTGCAGTCAACTATCGAATCCCTAAGACCGCCGGTTTCCCTTACGATAGGCACTGTACCGTAGCGGCAGGCTATCATCTGTGACAGTCCACAAGGCTCAGCCTTGCTAGGCATAAGGAACATATCAGCACCGGCATATACCTTTCTTGAAAGGTCTTTGTTGTATGTAATCATTGCTGATACCTTGCCATTATACTGATTCTGCAGCCAGATGAAGTAGTCTTCATACTTTCTGTCGCCCTTACCGAGCACAACAAGCTGCACCTCGCAGTTTCTTACGATATTTTCCATAGCCTTGGTAATAAGGTCAAGTCCCTTGTGTGCAACAAGCCTTGAGATGATGGCTATTACAGGCACTCCTGCATCCTCCCTAAGTCCCTGCAAGCCTCTGAAGCTCAAGCTTGTCCTGAACCTTGCCGGAGAAATCAGTAGAAGTAAAGTTATGGGCAATAGCTGTATCTGTAGCAGGATCATAGCCCTCTGCATCTATTCCGTTAAGTATGCCTCTGGTCTTCCAATTATTTTTCTTTATCATGTCCTGAAGCCCGTGTGCAAAGGCAGGGTCTTCAAGCTCCTTAGCATAGGACTCACTGACAGTTGTTACACAGTCACTTGTCTCAATTGCGCCCTTCACAAGGTTTATGCAGCCTTCATACTCTACATAAGCACCTGCTTCAGGTGGAAGGTCAAATACAGTAGGGAGTATCTTTAAGTCATACTGTCCCTGATATTCGATATTGTGTATGGTAAATACCAGCTTAATGTCATAGTGGTATTTACTGTTGTTATATATAGGTATGAGGGCCGTCTGCCAGTCATTTGCGTGAATGATGTCAGGCATAAAGTCTATGAAGTAGAAGCTGTCCATTACAGCCTTACAGAAGAAGGCGTATCTCTCGCCATCATCGTAGAAGCCATAAAGTCCGTCACGGTGGAAGTAGTATTCGTTGTCGATGAAGTAGTAGGTCACGTTATCCTGCTTTAACTCAAAAAGTCCGCAGTAGAGATTTCTCCAGGAAAGTCCTACATTGTAGTTGCAGAGATACTTAGCAGAGTTCCTATACTGTTCACCGATATCACTGTAATAAGGCATCATAACTCTTACGTCATAGTCGCCTCTTGTCAGCAAGTGCCTTTGGAAGACTTCAAGAACTTCTCCGAGTACTGCCTGTGGCAGCAAATGGAAGAACCTCAGAGCCCACAAAAAGTATCTTTTTCTTTTCAGGAGCAGCCTTCTTTGACTTTTTAACTTCTTTGGTGATTTCTTTATTAATCATAGCAGCCACCTGTTCCACGTTATCCTTTGTTTCTTTTACCTCGGCTTTCTTGCGTCCTCTCTTAGCAGGCTCTTTTGCCTCAGTTTGTGCCCTCTTAGCAGTTTTTCTCGTCTTCTTAGCAGGCTCTTCCTTCAGCCTCTGCTTCTGTAGGGTCTTTTTATCAGCCTTTGGTCCCGTAGAGTTTTTTTAGCCTTCTTCAGCCTTAACTTCCTTATCTTTAGCTTCTTTTGTCACGGTTTTCCTAGTTGCCTTCTTAGGCTCTTTCTTCTCTTTATCCTCAGCCTTTTTTCGTCCCCTCTTAGCAGGCTTAGCATCCTCTTCAGCCTTTTCGAGGCCTCTCTTAGCAGGCTTAGTGTCTTCTTCAGCCTTTTTACGGCCTCTCTTTACCGGCTTAACAGTTTCCAAAGCCTTGCTCTCTTTTCATCAGGAAGCTTTAACTTCAGCCACAGGATTGATTTCGTTTACAGGAGCATTTGCCTCCACCGCCTTTAGCTCTTCCTTTTTCTCTGGCAGAGCCTTTACCTCAGACTTCTCTTTAACCGCTTCCTTTACGGCAGCCTCAGCAGCCGTCTTGTCTGCTTCTTTATTTTTAAGCTTCTTTCCAGCCATATTGACCTCCCTTTATATATGGTTACAGAGCCCGAGAAAAACCTATCGGACTCTTTTAAGTTATTTAGAGTACGGAGTTCTTATCAATAAAGAACGGATGTCCCTCGCATAGCTTAGTATCTTCCACTACGAACCACTACACGCTTGTCCATAACAAGGTAGTCGATGGCTGAGTTTCTTTCAAGAACACAGTCCTGCATAACTATACTGTTGCGGATAACTGCACCCTGAGCTACACTTACATCTCTAAAAAGTATGGAATTCTCAACTATACCATCTATGCGGCAGCCGTCTGCTATGATGGAATTCTTAACTCTCGCATTAGAGCCGTACTTGGTAGGAGCAGGTCCTTAACCTTGGTATACACAGGGTAGCTTGCACTGTGGAAAAGCTGCTGACGGGCGTCCCTGTCAAGAAGAGCCATATTAGCCTCAAAGTAGCCTGTAAGGGTATCTATACAGGAAAGATGTCCTGTATATTCATAGCCCATTACCTTAAACTTCTCAAGACGAGGTGCAATTATATCCCTAGAAAGGCTTACTGTACCGTAAATAATAGAGTCACGCACAAGGTCCTTAAGCGACTGACTGTTAAATACCCATACATTGAGGAGAAAATTCTTCTTCCGCTTATGGATTTCTGAACCTTAAGGTCAGTGATTCTTCCCTCTGCATCTATTTCAAATATGTCTGCTAGGACGCTCTATATTTCTTGTTGACTTTGTTCTCTGCATATACGCTGTTATATCTGCACCTGAACTCTTGTGGAATTCAAGAATCTTGTCAAAAGGAAGGTTACATACTATGTCACAGTCCGACATTATAAAGTAGTCCTCATCACAATGCTCTATGAAGGTAACTGAATTCTGAAGAGCCTCAAGCCTGTTGGTATAAAGTGGTCCACTGCTTGCCTCACCAAAAGGAGAAAGGATGATGACACCTTCATTCTTTCTTGCAAGATCCCAGTCCTTACCTGAGCCCACGTGTTTCATAAGACTCTGGTAGTTTGACTTGGTGATAACGCCTACCTTGGTTATGCCGGCATTTACCATATTGGAAAGTACAAAGTCAATCAGTCTGTATCTTCCACCAAACGGAACAGAAGCCATTGTACGGCCACTGGTCAGTTGTGAAACATTTTTATCATGAATATTTGAAAAAACTAAACCCGCTGTTGCCATATTAACCTCATTTCTTATCTTTTATTTAATATCTTCTTCAACCATAACTCCGGCTTCAACCTGTTTTCCTTCGCCAATCGTTATGTCCGCACCTACTACGGTAATATCTTTTTCAGAGTCATTCTCACCTATAACTGCGTTATCACAGATATTGCAGTCTGCATCAAGTATGCTGTGGTTAATCTCTGCATTTTCTCCGATAACTACATTTGGCATAATCACGCTGTTTCTAATAACAGTGCCCTTTCCTACCTTGATACCTGAGAAAAGAACGGAGTTAATTACAGTACCTTCTATATCGCAGCCCTCAGCTATGATGGAGTCAGATATCTTAGCATCATTACCGATGTACTGAGGATTGAGAGGGTTGTGGCGGTAAGATATCTTCCAGTCAGGATCAGAGAGGTCAAGCTCAGGTGCCTCACCGAGGAGGTCCATATTTGCTTCCCAGAGGGAGCGGATAGTACCTACATCCTTCCAGTAGCCCTTAAATGGATAAGCATAGAGTGCCACGCCCGTCTTCAATCATAGTAGGAATGATATTCTTACCGAAGTCGTTTGAGGACTTAGGATCCTCTTCATCGGCTTTAAGATAATTCACAAGGATGTCTTTATTAAATATATATACCCCATGGAAGCCTTGGTGCTCTTTGGTTTAGCAGGCTTCTCTGCAAATTCCACTATCTTATCATTGTCATCTGTGGAAAAGGATACCAAAAACGCTTTAGCCTCTTCAAGAGTTACCTCAAGTACAGCTATGGTTACATCTGCACCTTTTTGCTTTGTGGAATTCAAGCATCTTGTTGTAGTCCATCTTGTAGATATGGTCACCTGAAAGGATGATTACATATTCAGGGTCATATCTCTCTATAAAGTTTATATTCTGATATATAGCATTTGCAGTTCCCTTATACCAGTCAGCCCCCCTGCTCTTCTGGTATGGTGGAAGAATATGTACACCGCCGTAGTTGCGGTCAAGATCCCAAGGAGAACCATTTCCTATATAGTCATTTAATTCTAAAGGCTGATACTGTGTAAGTACACCGACTGTGTCGATGTCCGAATTGATACAATTTGATAGTGGGAAGTCTATTATCCTATACTTGCTTCCAAAATACACCGCCGGCTTGGCAACTTTTTTGGTAAGAGTATAAAGCCTGCTTCCCTGACCGCCAGCAAGCAGCATAGCAAGGCACTCTTTTTTTCTTAACATAGAAAAACCTCCTGTTTATTGTTATACGATTACAACCGCAGCTAAGGAAGGGACGGTAATGGAAATATAACTCTCTTTTCCGTTTACCTCGCCCTTTTTGGCGGTGAGCTTACCTTCATTTAAGATACCGCTTCCGCCGTATTTAACATCATCTGTATTAAAGACCTCTTTATATGGTTTTTTCTTATCGACACCAATGTAGTAATTCTCTCTGGTTACAGGAGAGAAGTTGATTACAAATATGATTTCTCTGCCTGACTTAGCCCTTCTCTTGTAGGAAATGATATTGTGGTCTGCATCATCAGGATTAATCCACTCAAAGCCTGACCAGTCATCTTCGATTTCCCATAGAGCTTTGTGTTCGAGGTAGAAATGATTCGCATCCCTTACAAAGTCGTGAAGCTTGCGGTGGGATTCAAAGTCTAAGAGATTCCAGTCGAGTTCTTTAGTAAAGTTCCATTCATCAAACTCACCAATCTCGCAGCCCATAAAGGTAAGCTTCTTTCCCGGATGACTAAGCATATACATAAGAAAACCTCTAAATCCGGCAAACTTCTGGTTATAGTCTCCCGGCATCTTGTTTAGTAGGGAACCCTTTCCGTACACCACCTCATCATGTGAAATAGGAAGTATGTAGTTCTCAGAATAAGCATATATCATAGGGAAGGTCAGCTTCTGGTGCTCATATTTCCTAAAATAAGGGTCTGTCTTTATGTATGAGAGACTGTCATTCATCCAGCCCATATTCCACTTGTAGTGGAAGCCAAGACCTCCACTTTCTGTAGGACGGGTAACAAGAGGCCAGGCAGTAGATTCCTCTGCTATCATGATAGTGCCTTCGCTCTTTGTAGCAATAGCGTGGTTCAACTTCTGTAAAAATGCTATGGCCTGAATATTCTCATGTCCTCCGTTTTCGTTAGGACACCACTGCCCGTCAGGTCTGTCATAATCAAGGTAGAGCATGGCAGCTACAGCGTCTACACGTATTCCGTCTATGTGGTACATCTTAGCAAACATCATTGCACTTGATACGAGGAAGGACTGTACCTCAGCCTTGCCAAAATCAAATATAAGTGTGCCCCAGGACTTGTGCTCACCCCTTAGTGGATTAGGGTCTTCATAAAGTGGAGTGCCGTCAAATCTTGCAAGGGCAAAATCGTCTTTTGGGAAAATGTGCAGGAACCCAGTCGATAAGGACTCCAAGACCTGCTTTATGCGCCTTGTTTACAAAGTACATAAAGTCAGCAGGAACGCCGTATCTGGAGGTCACTGAAAAATATCCCGTTACCTGATATCCCCAGGAGGCAGGGAAAGGATATTCTGTGATAGGCATAAGCTCAAGATGTGTATATCCCATATCTTTTACATAAGGGATAAGTTCATCCGCCAAATCACGGTAATTAAGAGGATTGCCGTCTTCGTGCACCTTCCAGGAGCCTACGTGGACCTCGTAGATGTTCATAGGAGCAGGCTTAAATATATCTGCTCTATTCTTAAGCCACACAGCGTCAGACCACTTAAAACAGTCATCCATAAAATATACCTTGGAAGCAGTTTTGCCGTCAGTTTCACTGTGGAATGCATAAGGGTCTGCTTTGTAATGTGTTGAATAGTCCTGATGGGTGATTGCGTATTTGTATGCGCTGTATTCAGGCACATCAGGGATAAAGGCTTCCCATACTCCCTCAGCGATATGCTCACAAGGGGAAGCGGATTCGTTCCAACCGTTAAAATCACCGACTACAGATACATTTCTGGCATTTGGAGCCCATACCCTAAAAACTACCCCTTCTTTTTTTCTCTTGGTAGTTTTGTGGGCACCAAAATATTCATAGGCAAAGTAATTCTCGCCTTCCTTAAAAAGCTGTAGTTCTTTTGGAATTCTTTTGACTTTTGATTTAACCATACTTTGACCTTCCTTAGTTAATCTCAAACTATTCACCTTAGCGTCAGGCAGCGGTTAGAGAATGAATATAGATGTCACGGATGAAGTAGTTTGGAAGCTTTTTTGACAACCCATAAATCTATTAATAATGGTTGCAAAAAAAGTGAATATACCTTATAGTTATTATACTTATAAATTGGATTATTTACAAGGTTTTTATGCGTTTTATCTAAAAATATCAACAAATTTTAAAACTTTGTGTATAATAATTACAAGAATAAAGACAATATTAGAGTTTATACAAAAATGGTTTGATGAATTATCGCGGTCAAATACTGTATTTTTAGGGATATTGTATTTTAAAAAAACAAGAATTATGGACAATAATCCTACGGCATTTTGCCTGTGAGAGAATTGATTGTTTTGATGAAGCTAATTTTAAAAATAAAGGTTATAGAATATAAAAAAATAATTTTTAGAGTTTAGACAGGAGGAAGAGATGTCGTACACTGCTTTATATAGAAAGTTCAGACCAAAGGGATTTGATGAGGTAAAGGGACAGGATCAGGTGGTGACTGTACTTAAAAACCAGATTAAGCACGACAAAATCGGGCATGCTTACATGTTCTCGGGAACCAGGGGAACGGGTAAGACCAGTGTGGCTAAGATATTTGCCAAGGCTGTAAACTGTGAGAATACAGTAGATGGAAGCCCTTGTGGAGTCTGTGATACCTGTAAGAAGATAGGAGAGGGAAGGACTCTTGATGTAATAGAGATAGATGCCGCTACCAACAATGGTGTAGACAACATGCGTGAAGTCATAGAAGAGGTGAAATATTCCCCTACAGATACAAAGTACAAGGTTTACATCATAGACGAGGTACATATGCTATCAAGCGGAGCCTTTAACGCCCTGCTTAAAACCCTCGAAGAACCGCCTGAATACGCTATCTTTATATTGGCGACAACCGAGCCTCACAAGGTACTTCCAACCATCAAGTCAAGATGCCAGAAGTATGACTTTAGGAGGATATCGGTAGAAACAATATCTGAGAGGCTTAAAGAGCTGATGGATAAAGAGGGGAATACATACGAAGAGGAGGCGCTTAAGTTTATCGCAAGGAAGGGAGACGGCTCCATGCGTGATTCCCTCAGCCTCCTTGACCAGTGCCTTTCATTTTCATTTGATGAGACTCTCACCTATGACAAGGTCTTAGAGGTGCTTGGCTCAGTTGATACCGACCTTTTTAACAAGCTCTACATTGCCATAGTAAGGGGAGATGTGCCTACCTGTATGGATGTGGCAGAGGAAATATCTATGAGCGGCCTTGATATAGGCCAGTTTGCCCTTGACTTTACCTGGTATTTTAGGAACCTGCTCTTACTAAGGGTGTCAAAGTCGGCGGCGGGGAGGATAGAGATAAGCTCTGATAAGCTTGCAGAGCTTAAAGAGGTAGCAAAGATAGGTGAGGAAAATGATTTGTACAGGTACATAAGGATATTTTCCAAGCTATCCGCAGATATTAAGTACTCTACCTCAAAGAGGGCTGAGCTTGAAATCGCCCTTATCAAGCTGTGCAGGCCGGAGATGGAGGAAGACAGGGAGAGCCTTATTGCAAGGATAAATAAGCTTGAAACTATAATTGAAAATGGAGATTTCACTGCAGTAAAGAAGGTAGAGCTACCGTCAGAAGCAGAGGAAGTTGTTGAAAATGAGCCTGAGGAGGCAGCAAAGGCTCTGCCTGATGACATAAAGAAGATAGCGGCTTCATTTGGCAGCATTAGCAATGCAAAAGAGGTAGTTCAGCCTCTAAAGACTGTGTTAAACAATGCAAGGCCTTATTATCAAGAAAAGCGGCAACCTCCTTGTGCTTGCGGTAAATGAGCCATTTGACAAGGAATGGCTTGACAAAGAAGAAAGCCTTGAGCTGATAAAGAAGCTGATTGCTGAAAAGCTTCATGTATCCGTGGAGATTAAGTGCAAATTCGAAAAAGAAGCCAAGCAGGTCGGCGATGTAAGGATGACAGGATTTGACAAGGTTGCCCCGGGATTATTGACATATGAGGATTAAGGGAGAGGTATATGATATAGAACTTATCAAAGAGCAGGCAGAGACTTAAGCAGAAGTATAGAGGGCTGTTGCTCCAGCCCTCTAATTATCACAATATGTATAGCCTTTCTTTATTTAAAAATAATGGCTTACTTTTTTTCCAAAAATAATGCAAGTACAAACAGCAATTACTAGACATATAATTAAAGTGCAGAATCCAATTTCATTTGATACTAAGTCATTCCCTATAAACGGGAAAAAAAATTAAACTATAGCACCTGTATAAAACAGAATGATAACACCAATTAAAAACACCCCAAATTAGCTTTCTTTTTGTAATATTCATAAAAAGTATTCTCCTTCCAAATTTTAGTACACAAACCACTATACCTGTCGGAATTTCTTCTCTTAGTTTTACTATAACACTTAATAATTAAATACACAATATGTTTTTGTGAATATCCTGAATCCGTGAAGTTAAAAAAATTTAACTTTTGACGAAAATGCCCACGCTACCGTGGCTTATTAAAAGTTTTTATATTTTATTACAATTGCCTGTAAGGTGAAGCCATATCATGATATAATAGTCCTGTAAATCAATGGTTTTCGGGAGAAAAAAATATCATGAATCATAACCGTCATATTACACTTGAAAAACAGTAACATAATTGTTAAATATACAAACGAGTGAATCATTCCTGCAAGTGACCTTTGTGGTCGTAGGCACATTGCTTTAGCAAAAAGCAATTTCACCCCCAAAAATAAAAATTAGATTTAGATAATTATATTTTTTTAGAAAGCGAGGAATATTATGGAAGTTTGGAAAGAATATCGTAAGGGAGAGATTCCGAAAAGGAAACTACAAAGCAAAAGGTTATTTGCGGAGATTCAAATTTTTGATTATAGAGTTAAGAAGCAAAGAGAATAGGCTGATTCTTGATTTTGGAATTACTGAGGCTATAAGGATATTTGATAGAAGACTTGTAGATTTGGATATGTATGAGAATATTGAAGGACTGAAAGAGGATAATTTTTTTCAAATGTTATATATGAAGTTGAAGATGGAAAATATCTTGAAGATATTAAATTGTATTCAGGTGGCAATTTTAACGAATATACTATAAAACAATTCACTATAGTTACAGAGAATTTATATATTGATGTTATTTATGAATGGAGCCCTCATTTTTTTAACCAGAGTATATAAACTTAATTAACAGTATTTAAAAAAGGTAGATGGATTATGGAAAATTGGAAAATATATCGTGAGGATGAGATACCTAAAGATGTTTATATTGGGGATATCTCCTATGTAGAGGATAACAATCCGGTAATAAAACTTGAGAATTGGCATAATGGCAGAATCATAAATTATATTAAATTGGAATTTAAGAATATGTATTCTGTCAGAGTATTTGAGGAAGGCAAGGCATTAAATAAAATTTTTGAAGATATAATGAAATTCAAGCCTGATCGTCGCAAGAATGTAATCTATAGTAGAAGATGGGGATTATGCAAAAGGAAGTAAGAAAAATAGTCAGGGAAAAAAACTGATAGGAACAAAGATTTATCAATATGTAATAATGACAGAAAAATTATTTTGAAATTGTGACAGCTTCGGAGCCTGTAATTACTATGATGGAAGAAAAGGCAGAGAAGGAGGCATATTTCAGATATTGGGAGAATTATAGGTTGAATAAAGTTGATTTAATATTCAAACACCTTGAAGAGCCCTGTTTATATGTCAAAGGATGAAAGTCGTCATGAGACAGGCGTAGAATTTACAGAGGGAGAATATCATTATAAATATCTTCTTGGTGACGGACTTGAGCTTATAGACAAGGAAAATAAGGATATATGTGTAGATGGAGGAGAATTATGGTCTGTTCTTACCATCGGTGGAGATGGAGCGATAGAAAAAGAGATAGATAGTTCTGCAACATTTCTTGAGTATGGCATTTTCCATAAAATGATGGAAATTGTGCCTGAAAATATAGAGCCAAAGGTATTTATTGCAGGCAAAGACAAACAAGCCGTGTGTATACTTAGCTTTAATGAAATAAGAGGACTTTCATCACTACTGTAGCTTGGTACAAACCGGATGGAGAGCTGCACAGGTTTGCAGAAAATAACTTTGGAAGTTATGAAGAAGCAGATGATGATAAAGTTATGTTAAGGTTCTGGCTGGATATAGACCAAATAGACGAAACAGACTTTGGCAACTGGAAAGCAGAGCATTTCTTGATGGTGAAATGATAAAAGAGGATGAAATAATTATCTCTGGTAATGGGGCAAATAAAATTGGAATATGAGGATTAAGGGAGAGGCATTTCTTCTCTTAATACATTGAGAAATAACCCTAACATCCTTTTGCATCTAGAATAAGGAAAGTAATGGAAGATAGTGTAATTATAAATAGATTTGATAGCTTTGATGAAAATGAAATGGAAATTAGGGAGAAAAACCGCTTATTTTTTGCGAAGAAGAACAGAGTAGATATGCAATAATAAGTATAGGTGATTCTTTTGAATTTGGTCTAGCTTATAATGTTTATGGTATAGACCTAATGTTTGAATTTGATGATATAAATAATGTCTGCTATATAGGAGCAGGGCAGAACCTATTGCTGATTGATATAGAAAACAAGGAGATATTATTTAATAAACTGCTATTTTTCGCCCATACTGGATGTAATAGACATTGAGAATACTATTTATGTAATTTGTGATTTAGAATTAATTTGTTATAGTGATAAGAAAGAAAAATGGAAACTTGGTTTTAGAGAATTGATTACAAATTATAAATTACTCGAAGATGATAGATTATGGCTTGATTGTGAAGGAGACGAATGGATTATAAATCTATCGGATGGAACTGTGGAGTAATATGGTCTTGGTGGTTATTAATTACTTTGATGATATAGAACTTATAAAATAGCAGGCAGAGAGATTTATAGAAGTATAAAGGGGCTGTTGCTCAGCCCCTTTAATTATCACAACATGTAGCCTTTCTTTATTTTAAAATAATGGCTTACTTTTTCCAAAAATAATGCAAGTACAAACAGCAATAACTAAACATATAATTAAAAGTGCAGAATCCAACACCTCTTAGCACTAAATCATTTATTATTATGAATGGAAAAATCAAAACATGGCACCTGTATAAAACAGAAAGATAACACCAAATAAAACGCCTAAAATTAGCTTTCTTTTGTAATATTCATAAAAAGTATTCTCCTTCCAAAATTTTAGTACACAAACCACTATACCTGTCGGAATTCTTCTTAGTTTTACTATAACACTTAATAACTAAGACTTTCATACCTAAAATGGGATCCGTACCTTGAAAATTCAATACTTCAGCTACTAAAATAACGATTTATGCCACTACAGCCTCCGGATGGAGCCGCATTACGCAGATATTCAGGTAGTCTTGCTTCAAAATCAGCAGTAAAGCAGTCAATTGCTCATCACTGAGCTTTAAGATTACCTGAAGGCTTTAGCCATCAAGGGCATCCATCAGGATGCCAAGTGATCTGCTGAAAGTAATGTCTGCCATTTCATCGACAAGGAAGAAGAACAACTCACCAAGGGTTCTCTGATCTTCATTTTGACGTTGCTCCATTGCAATTAACATATATCTGGTAAGCACAATTGCTACGTGGGCTGTTAGTGCATCATAGGATAAGCTATGGCATTCTCCAATAAGATTCAGCATAGATTTGCAGGGTTTTGAAAAACCTCAATTTTGCCAAACGTTTTCCATAAATACGGATAATCTCTTCTTCGGAAAGGGTAGTATCTGTGCAGATAAAAGCAAGCCAATCCTTGCGATTAGCTTTGTTCCTTACACAAACAATCTTTGCCGGAATTGGATTCTCCTTTCCTACCATAACACAGACAGAAAGCAGATACTTTGATTTGCCACGGCGCTTTTTGTTCCGGGAATAAATCTCTTTGATATTCAGTTGCTCACCACAGTGTGAATACTTGATTCGACTGCTTTTCTTAATCATAGCAATTACGTCCATACCTTTTGAATGGATAGCTGTGATTTGAGCAGGGTTTTGAAAACCAGAATCAAAAGGACATAATCAGCTTTCAGCCCTGCACTGAGAGCAGTATCCAACAGTGTCATCATTGCTTCAGGAGCTTTTGTCTGAGCAAGTTTACGCCTTTTACCTGCAAGGGTTCTGTTATCAAAGTGTTTTACAGGACCGATGATATTTGTATCTTTTGCAGATGCTAACAGGCAGCTGTTCACCGGGATAAGTGTATTTCATCGCTCCAGCTTAAGGTAAGCATACGAAATCCTTTTTGAAATGCATATCCGTGTGATCGAAAAACCTTTGACCCAAGCTCAGTTTTCTTGCGACTGGTGCGATTGAAAAAGACTGTCATCAATGATGAAAAACATTTTTCCTTTTTATCATCTGTTAGGGTTTTTGAGATCATTATTTACGATGTCAGCGAAGAAGAGAAGTAAAACGAAGCCAGTTTGTTTTTACCGAATTAAGGAAACGATAAAAAGTGTTCTTTGAAAAAAATCTTCCTTAAAAGAACCGGTACGTTGTTGCATATACATACTTCTTCCAACGAAAATGTTGCTGAGTTTGTAACGAAGCAAAGAAACAGGTGAAACACCTTTTCTTTCTCATCCCATTACATCTGGCAATAAGCCTGCCAACATGATGTCTGGAAAAATCTTCGAACACAGTCAATTAAGTTATTCTCATCGAAATGATTTTTGAGTTATACTCGAGATGGCATAAATCTCCTTTGTACAATGGTTTCTTGTCAATTCCATTATACCAACGGTAGGTTTATGCCATTCTTTATTGGCTGAAATATTGAATTTTCAGGTTCAACACACCGTATTGGTGTGGGAAGTCTTAGTTAATAATTAAATACACAATATGTTTTATAAATATTGAAGCAGAGATACAGAACTTACTTTTTAAATTCACCTAGAAAATTTACTTCCCCGGGATTATTGACATATGAGGATTAAATGAGATAAACTATAGTATATGCCTACTCTAGGCTTAAAGGAAATATCTTCCCTTAATAAGAAGAATAGTGATAAGAAAGGAATAAACAAAATGGGAAAAAGGTGGATTTCCGGGTGGTGGAATACCGGGAGGAATGGGAAATATAATGAAGCTAGGCTCAGCAGTATGTAGAGACAGATGGAAGAAAAAGCAGAAAGAAATGGAGACTAAGGAGTTCGAGGGAACTGCAGGCGGAGGTGTCGTTACAGTTAAGTTAAACGGCAAGAGAAGTACTTGGAGTTAAGCTGCAGAGGAAGTTGTTGACCCTGATGATATCGAAACCTTAGAAGACCTTGTTATATAGAAGAGTAGGAGAAGCTCTCCGCAAGGTTGAGGAGGCAAGCAGTGCTTCTATGGATCAGATTACAGGTGGACTTTAACGGCTTTCGGCGGAGGATTTCTTTCTAAATGGAATACTATGGAAAAACAGGTTAATAAGTTAGTTGAAGAACTTGCAAACTCCCCCGAATAGGGCCAAAGACTGCAGGAAGGCTTGCATTTCTACATCATAGGCCTGCCAAAAGAAAAATGTAGAGGCCTTGGCAGGAGCAATACACAGCCAGAGAAAATGTCTGCATGTAAGGAATGCCTTACGCTGTCAGACTCTCCCCATCTGCCCCTATCTGTGCGGATAAAGAGAGGAACCACAATATGATAATGGTGGTTGAAAATGTGACTTGGTCGCTATGAAAAACAAAAATATGACGGAGTTTACCATGTCTCTATGGTGTGATTTCTCCGCTCTTAGGCATAGGTCCTGCTGATATCAAGTTAAAGGAACTTATGGTAAGGCTTCAAAACAATGACGTGGAAGAAGTAATAATCGCTACCGGTTCAAGTCTTGAAGGTGAGACTACCGCTATGCATATAAGCAAATTGATTAAACCTACGGGAATCATAGGTGACTAGGATAGCAAGCGGTGTGCCGGTAGGGGGCGACCTTGAAAAATGTTGATGAAGTAAACCCTGCTTCGCGCATTTGTCAGCAGAACAGAACTTTCTAGAAATAGCAGAGTCAGCAATGTACAAGCAATCTCTGTATTTAAATGAGAGGGGAAGATGAAGTATTTCTTTGGGAAAGTTTTCTTATCTACAAGACAAAAGTATATAGGTTAAAATGTGTTTACTTTGTGTTCAAATTATTAAAAATAAGAAGTTTAATTTAATATATATTTGGCATAGCCGTAAAAAGATCTTAAAAACCTTGTCATAAAAAGACAGAGGTAGTGCCTTTATACAATTAATCTGATATACTTATGCATGTAAATCACAGCAAAGAAGATGTATAACAGGGTGACATATACTTATGGCATCCACATCATATTATTATAAGGAGAAATGGTATGGCTAACAACTATCTTAATGAGGGCAGAGATACTTCACAAAAATTTCTCGATGAAGTAAAAGACCTTAACCAGAATGAACTTAGGGGAAAAAGAATTGGTTACAAGAGAGGACAGCACAGAAAGGGCGCTTGCCGATAAAGAAAAGGCTATAGCGAGGGAAATAGCTGATACAACCAAGAAAAGACGTGATGAGATAATAAAACCTTTGATACCGAAGAAGATAAACTAACAGCTTATTAAAGAGAACCAGTCAAAAGCGTGAAAAATACAGAGACGGTAGGTATCAGAGCGAATAAGTGTGGAAACAGCCGAATTCTACGAAGCAAATGAGCAGATTAAGGCAGAGACAAAAAGCTGTATAAGCAGAACAAGACACCGAAGCTTCTTTAACTCAGGATATTTTATACCTTGTTTACGCCAGAGCCTTGGAGACTTTTTGTGCTGTCTTCTTACCTTCGTATTTTTCTTTGCAGTTATACCCGCTCTTATCTGGTATTTCCTTCCAAAGCCTGTAACCACTGCTACCATAGGACTTATCTATGTGGCTTGCATACTGGTATTTGGCGGTATATATATGATTATCTTTAGGACGGCAGGCACAAAATACAGAGAAACTATTGCTGCAGGCAACAATGCAAGACGTAAAATAAGAAACAACCTAAAGGTAATTGCCAAAATAAATAAAAGCATAAGAAAAGATAAGGATGATACGCAGTACGGCCTTGATGACTACAATGCACAGATTGACGATATAAAGCTTCAGCTTGACGACCTTGCCGCAAAGAGAGTAGAGGCACTTAAGGTATTTGATGAGAGCACTAAGCAGGCTGTAACCGATGAAATAAAAAATACACATCAGGCTGAGATAGATGCATATAAGAGCAGGCTTTCAGGTGTCATAACCGATTTGTCGGGAATAAGAGACTATATAAAGCAAAGAAGACTCTACATTGCAGAAAACTATGAAGTATTCTTAGGCAAGGAATATGTAGATGCCGATAAAGCTTAAGAACCTTGTTGATATAAGTGAGAAGAATCTAACGCTACCATAGCGGAGGTAATTGAGCCAAGTAGCGTACCGGTATCCGAGAATTGAAAGGCAGTGGATAATGTCCGATTATAAAGAGAATGAAAATGATTTAACTAATGACAGGGATTTGAATGAAAACAATATGACCATATTTTTGTCATCTCCCTGAGGATGAGGAATTTGAGCCAGACGAGGAGCAGACATCATCAGGCAGTAAAAACTAAGGATAGCCATACTAATCTTAATTCTTGTGGCAGTTGCAGGCTTTGACACAAAGAGTCTGTTCTTTAGCAAAAAATTATATAAGAGTTAGGAGGTTTCTGCCCAGTCAGCAAAAACTCTGCCTGAGGATGCAGGCTTTGGCCACTGATTATGGCAAACTGCTCTCTGCACAATAGCGAAGGTATATCCATTTATAACGAAAAAGCTGAGATAGAGTGGAATGTCGCCTTTAAATATGACAAACCAAAGATTACAGTCAATAGCGGTTATGCTGTGGTTGCCGATATTGGCGGAAGAAATATCCTGTAGTGAATCATAAGTCTGTGCTCTGCCGCTCAGGTAAGCCTTTTACTATGCTTAATGACATACTTCTTACCGACATATCGGAGCAGGGAGAGATTGCGGTACTTATGCAGGATGAAAAGGGTTATGACATCCAGTTAATCAATCCCTTTGATAAGAATAACAGTCTAAAAGCTGAGATAAAGACCTATTCAAAGGATGATGGATATGCGCTTTCCCTTGCTATGTCAAAGGATGGCTCTAAGCTGGTAACTGAATATGTAAAAACCGAGAACAATGAAATAAAGTCTACCCTCACCTTTTATAACTTTGACAAGGTCGGTGAGAATTCAAATGCAGATAGAATAGTGGGAGTCTTTCCTTTTGAAGATACCATCTTTCCTAAGCTAAAATTTGCTGACAACAATACAGTCTGTGCATATGGCTGACAACAAGATAGTGTGTTTTTGACTAAAAAGAACCTGAAAATCCTTTGGGAGAAGAAGATATGGGGAAGATTGAGAGGATAGCGGAGGATAAGAACGGCTTTGCCATTCTGGTAGATGAAAGTGGTCTTTTACAGGCAAATACGGGCGGAGTGGCAAGTGATTCTGCTATAGAAGATGACTACATAGACAATGCCTACCTTACCGGAGAGGCAGACGGCAACGGTAAAACAGTGCTTTATTCAATGCATTACAGCGGGGGCAGGGCTTATAGTAAAGAAGTGGATATCAATCAAAGGAATGAGCTATAATGACGGTGAGATAGTGCTCTACTCTGATACCAACTGCATAATCTTTGACAGTAACGGAAATATAAAATTTAAGAACAAGTTCAATGACGGAATAACAAGCTTTACCCAAACTGCCGGCAGAACTAGGTATTATGCCATTGTAGGGAAGAAGCTTAAGGTTATGAGACTTAGTGAATAGGATGGAGGATGAATGTCTAATTTTGTACTGATAATGGTGATTGTCATATTTGCCGGTCGCTTTTACTTAGGCGAAGAGGAGAGGTCTAGTGAGGACGGTCTTCGGGCTGTTCTCCTCTGTAGTTGTTCTCCTTGCAGGCACTGTGATTTCGCCTGTTATAAGCAATCAGCTAAGAAACAATGAGAAGTTTTTTAATGCCATTTCTACAAGGATAGAAAAGTCCCTTGAGAATTATGGTAAGAGCGAGGAAAAGAAAGAAATACAGGAAAAGCCTGAAAAAAAGGCGCAGACAAAGAAAAAGGATAAAAACATAAAAAAAGGTGAGAGTGGTATAAGTATGGATGAAATATATCTTCCTTACAAGATGCTTACCGAGAACAAGGCTGTAGAAGAGATTGTCTCAGATATACTTAAAAACGAACATATAAAGAAGGCAAAGGAAGACATACAAAAAGAGGTCAACCACAGAGTTGCCATCTACCTCACAGGGATAGTGATTAACTCAGGAACTTTTATTGCGGTGTACTTTCTTTTAAGCGTAGGCCTCTTTGTGCTTGGCAGGGTACTTAATATAATAAGCAAGCTCCCTGTCCTAAATGAGCTAAACCGCATGGGTGGAGGAATTGTCGGTATCTTCCAGGGCTTAGTTATAGTATGGCTGATATTTACCCTTATGATGGTATTTATAGACAAGCCTTTCGTTCAGGAGGCAATGGAGCAGATAGAGAATAACTTCTTCTTAAATCTTCTGTACGAATCAAATATAATTGCCAAGTTCATCGGACTTAAGTAGGAGGGAAATGAAAGAAGATTATTCTTTTTGCATGATGTCAAGGCTAAAGTACATCAACCGCTGGGCTTTGATGAGAAACTCCAGAGAAGAAAACCTAAGCGAGCATTCACTGAAGTAGCCCTGCTCTCTCACGCCCTTTGTACCATAGGAAACAAGAGGTTTGGCAAGGCGTTAAATGCTGACAGGGCAGCACTCATAGGGCTTTACCACGATGCAACAGAGATAATTACAGGAGATATGCCTACTCCTGTGAAGTATTTTAACAGTGATATAAAGAGCATTTACAAGGAAATCGAGCATACCGCCTGTGAGAAGCTTCTCTCCATCCTGCCTGAGGACTTAAGGGATGAATATGAGGGAGATATTAGAGCCATCAGATAAGTACAGCTATGAAAAAGGTTCTGGTTAAGGCTGCAGACAAGCTTTCAGCCTATATCAAATGCCTTGATGAAAAACAGGCTGGGAACAATGAGTTCTTACAGGCTGAAAAGGCTACATTCAAGGCGGTTAAGGAGCTTAACTTAGAAGAAGTGGAGATATTCTTAAGAGAATTTATGCCGGCTTATTCCAGGACCCTGGATGAAGCCTGCCTGCTATAGGAGGTTGTTTTGTTAATAAGAGATTTTAGGGGCTTGTGACAGGGAAGAAATATTTAAGATGATGAGGGTAGTTCTATGATTCTGATGCTGTGTCGCATACAGCCTCAGATGAGGTCCCATACAGGACATAGATGACTGTCTTTCAGACCTGCCGTATATAGAGTGGCTATGTAATCGAAGAAAATGGAGAGATTGCAGGCTATTCTATAGGTTGCAAAAGAGTTACACCACGGAGTATGAGACTTCCTCATATTCATAGAGGATTTGTATATCAAAGAGGACTTTAGGGGCTTGGTATAGGCAGCAGCTTCTTTTCGCTTCATAGAAGAAAAGTACAAAAGTGACAGGCTGTGAGATACAAGCTTGAAGTCGAAGAAGAGAATGAAAATGCCATCTCTGTATATGAGAAACGCTACTACAAAAACTAGGATAGTTTTACAATGAGCAAGGAAGTGTAGTTTTCCTGCTTTTAAGTTTTTAAAGTCCGTTGATTTTTGAACAGTTTTAATATATGATATGACTATAAACCACCAGAGTAAGGAGGTATTATAGAATGGTTAATCCTGAGAGCCAAATACCAACGTCTGACAAAGAAAGGAAGTCAGAAAGTAATAGTAAAATAATCATACATCGGTTAATATATATCATAACATCTTCCTCTGGTAGTCACTGTATGCTTGTCGCCATTTTACCAGTAGTAAAGTCCCGTTACATTACGATGCGTTAGGAAATATTAATCGATGGGGGAGCAAATATGAACTATTACTATTTCCGCTTGTTATAATTGCCTTTTGGTTATTTTTACGTACAATGATAAATTTGAGTTATAGATATTTAGGAAAAACAAAAGCTGAGAAAAATTATACTCACTATTATTATCACAATTTCAATTCTAGCTATTATATTAGTAGACTATAGTTGCCTTAGATTCTTGTATAAAGTATTTAGCATAGGAAACTAAAATTTATGCTATTTAAAAAATATGCAAATAAGAATCTTCTATGATAATAAAGGATGGAAATCTTCGATAGGGAATTCCATCCTTTTGTTAGTAAATGTTTTAGCATGCACGTTTCTAAAGGGAGTGAAAGTCCCTAATCCGCCCTAGTAGTGGGAAGGATACAGCCGAAGACAAGGGTGTCCATCGTGAGGTGGAATCTGAAGGAAGTCGGATGGCAAATCTCCGGTCTGACGAATAGAAATCACATCAGGCTATGGCTAAGGATAAGGTTGCTGCACAAACTGAAGTCCAATAACTACTCGGAATTAGCTATGGTAAATGTGGCAGATAGGTGGGGAGAAAGAAACGTGTGGTACCGAGGGAGGTCTTGCCAGTGGTGGAAACAGAGTAAGAAGCCATAGTAACAACGAATGGCAAGAAGTCAGCAAAAGTCATAGTACCATTACGGTTGCAAACATAATGGGAAGGACTGAACTTTAGGAGGTGTTAGTAAATGAATGTAACCAATGATGGAGTTAAGGACAGACAACTTCATATAGAGGACTATCTGCAAATGGTATCTGCGGAACAGAAAGAGTATGCAGAAGTGTCCGACCATCAGAGGATTACTGAAAGAAACGACACCATCACAGATTTTCAGACGGACAAACTGATGGAAGAGATTTTATCAAACGATAACCTTAACAAAGCGTACAAAAAGGTAAAATCGAATAAAGGAGCAGGCGGAGTGGATGGGATGAACGTAGATGAACTTCTAGCGTTTCTCAGAAACAACGGAAAGCGACTTAAACAGCAGTTGATGGAAGGGAAATATAAACCCAATCCTGTCCGAAGGGTGGAAATACCGAAAGAAACAAAGGGTGAGTTTAGAAAACTGGGAGTGCCAACGGTTGTTGACAGAGTTTTTTTCAGCAGGCAATCGCACAGGTGCTAACTCCCTATTTACGAGAAACAGTTTTCAGAAGACAGCTACGGATTTCGTCCAAACAGAAGGGCACACGATGCACTAAAGAGGTGTCAGACAAACGTAAATGATGGATATGTATATGTGGTAGATATGGATTTAGAGAAGTTCTTTGACACAGTATGCCAAAAGTAAAGCTTTATTGAAGTACTATCACGAACCATCAGAGACGGAAGGGTTATATCACTTATTCACAAGTATCTCAATGCAGGAGTGATAAGCAGAGGAGTATTTGAAAGGACCGAGGTAGGAGTACCGCAAGGTGGTCCACTTAGCCCGTTGCTTAGCAACATAATGCTAAATGAGCTGGATAAGGAATTGGTGCGAAGGGGACACAGATACGTCAGATATGCAGATGACTGTATGATATTTTGTAGAAGCAGAAAGAGTGCAGAGAACCTTACGCAATATCACGCCATATATAGAAGGTAAACTGTTTCTTAAAGTAAACAAGGAGAAAACCTGCGTGGCGCATATCAGCAAGGTCAAATACCTAGGGTACAGCTTTTATAGGTACAAGGGGGAATGCAGACTGAGGATACACCCAAAGTCAGTAGCTAAGATGAAAGACAGAATAAGGGAACTGACAAAAAGAAGTAACGGATGGAGTAATTCATACAGGGCAATGAAACTTACGCTTTATATACGTGGATTTGTCAATTACTTTGGGCTTGCAGATATAAAGAGTATCCTTCTTAGAACTGACGAATGGCTGAGACATAAAATAAGGACAATCTACTGGAAACAATGGAAGAAAGTAAAGACTAAATTCAAAGAACTAAAGAAGTTAGGTGTAGATGAAGAGAAAGCGTGGATATGCGCAAATATGCGAAATGGAAACTGGTATTGTGGTGGATACTTCGTATTACAGACTGCATTTAACAATAAGAAAACTCCGTGAACTCGGCTATCCGACATTCACAGAGTACTATATGAAAATATGTGAAAACTAAAGAACCGCCGTGTACCGAACGGTACGCACGGTGGTGTGGGAGGTCGGTAGATAAAATAATTATCTACCTCCTACCCGATTACGCCTAGCAGCACACATTTCTAACGGGTACAGTCCCGAATCCACCCGGTAGCGGGAGGGATGCACCGAAGGCAAGGGTGCCTATGTTGACTTTGAATCTGAAGGGAGCCTGATATGAAGAATATAACGCTTGTTATAAGGAGAGCAGAAAGCAATGCATTGGTCTACGACATAACTCCCATTAATTTTTATAAAATAGGTACGAAAATGTTATGATATTTTATAAGTTTTTACGGATTTAAAGTAAAAACTATAGATATTTTTTGAGTTTTTCGGTATAATATGAGTAAAGGTGAAGGAGGTAAGCGATGATGATTATCCGACCAAACTATATGAATACGCTAAGAACTTATCGGGATGCTCCAATTGTGAAAATATTAGCAGGAATCAGGCGCTGTGGCAAATCTACAATTCTAGATATGTCATGGGATGATTTGCTTGAAAGTGGGGTTGCCTCAGACCATATTATTAGTATGCGTTATACATCTGAGGATTTTGACGATGGTCGACAGACAAAGATATGTATAACGGTATAAAGGTAAAAATGACCGATAAAGGGCGGTACTACCTTTTGCTGGATGAAGTACAGGAAGTTGAAGGTTGGGAAAAAGCGGTCAATAGTCTGCTTGAAAATGCCAACACCGATATTTATGTGACCGGCTCTAATTCAAAGCTTATGGCAGGGGAAATATCCACTTACCTGACGGGGCGCTACATTTCCATTCCGGTTTATACCTTATCCTTTGCTGAGTATTTGGAATTCAAAAAAATCAGATTCTGCCTCCGAAGGAATTGTTAAACGAATACCTGAGATTGGGCGGTTTCCATTGTGGCACTAGGCGCTTTTGACGAACGCTCCTCCCATCAGATTGTAGAGGGCATCTATAACTCTGTTATCACGAACGATATTACAAAACGGCACAACATTACGAACTTTGATTTATTTAACCGTTGTGTAAAGTATATCGTGGAAAATGTTGGCAAGACCTTTTCTGCAAATGCCATTGTTAAGTTTCTAAAAAGCGAGGGCGTTCCCTGTCGGTGGAGACGGTATATAACTATCTGAGCTGGTTAGAAAAAGGCGTTTTGTGGTCTATCGCTGTCAGCGGTATGATTTGCAAGGAAATCTGTACTGAAGACCCAGGAAAAAAATTCTATCTGGCAGATGCATCCCTAAAATATTGCATTATGGGATTTAATCCGAAGTCAATCGCAACTATGTTGGAGAATGTAGTATATTTTGAGCTACGTCGTCGAGGTTATGAGGTATATATAGGGAAAAAAGAAACGAAAGAAATTGACTTTGTAGCAGTGCATCGTGACGAGCGTATCTACGTTCAGGTATGCCGTAAGCTGCCTGAAGAATCTGACCGAAATAGCCAATCTCCTTGCTATCAAGGATCACTACTCTAAGTATGTTGTGACATTGGACGAATTGGCCACTGGAAATGTAAACGGTGTAAAAATCGTACACTTAGTGGATTTTTTGCTGAGTCAAGACTACTAAATGACAAATATTCACCACTTTTTTTCATAATGCAGAATTCTACGCATGATGAGAAAGGACTTATATTACATAAACCTAAGCGTTATGTAAGCCAAAATAACAAATGATTGGAGGAAGACAATGAAAAGTATAAATCCGCAGAGGTATAAGAATGGAGACAACAAAGAACACCATATATATAGATTGTATAAGTTCAATAATTCCTTTTTAAGAATAGGAGTGTGAGGTAGATGAAAAAATAAATATAAAATTATAATTTGTCTTGTTATTATAATTTTATCAGCAGTAATAATTTGTAAATTTGTTGGAACAAGAAAAACTGCAAAAGTATACATACGAGCAGTTGAATGCTTTTATCTGCAAAGGAACTGTATGAAGTATTCATTGATAACGGACTAAAAAGTAGACGAGGAACTAAAGACTTATATGTCAGATGAGCAAATAGCTGATATCGTGCTGAAAGGTCAGTTTGATATGATGATTCACGGAAACACTTCTTGCTCGCATTATATGTACAAAAGATTTGCAGAAGAAGTAGAAAGAGTTTATAAATTACTTGTTGGGGAACAATAGGTAATTCTAGCTCGATTTTTTATAAGAAGTTTTCCATAAACTGAGATGGTGACATTATTTTCAGGTTTATGTATATTAATATCAGAGAAATCCTTGTCTCCTGTTATTAGGATATCTATATCTTCAATGATAGCAGTATATAATACAGGATAATCTTTTATGTCTCTGATATAAAACAAATCATTTTCTAACTCGTTTGAGTATAAACATATTCAAAAGCTCATTAACATAAGTAATTTGTTGATGGCTTTTTTTCTTTTGATGGAAAATTTTCTTTTAATTACTTGTTTTAATTCATCTACCACATATGAAGACAAGACAAGCTGATGATGCGTAAAATATGTAGTTCATAATTGAGTTCATTTTAGTGTTTGGGAAAAGAAGAGCAGAAAGTAAGACATTGGTATCCAACATAACTCTCATTTACTTTGCCCAACTTTCTTCTCTAAGTTCTTTTATCATCTTCATTATGTCATCATCATCTTTAGACCTACTCTTTCTGCTTCACCGAAAAATTCTTTTTGAGCTTCATGTAAAGCATCCATTGAGGAATTGAGCTATATATTCTTCCCGCTTCCTCTACAAATAGGATTTTTGTCTCCATTTTTAACTCCTAGTTTTTTTGCGTATCTCAATTGGAATTGTGACTTGACCTTTCGAAGTAACTTTTGCTAATTCCATATCATTTCTCCTTTACAGTACATTGTATTCCTTACTTTCCTTACCTATATTATAATGAAATTCTGCCAATTTATCAAGCTAAAACTACGCTTACTACATTATTACATTTGAAATGCGGGAATGGACAAACTTTCTCATCCTTTTCGTATGTCTTTGTGAAATATATCCAAATAGGACTTTTAAAGTCCGTTGATATTTGAATGGTTTTAATATATTATATGATTATAAACCACTAGAGTAAAGGGGGATAAAAATGACAAGAAGATACAAAATATTAATGTCGCTTGTTATTCTTTTTAGGATTTACAATAGCAGGCTTTCTATTTATTCCTAAAGAGTTGGATATACCAACAGGAAAGAAAGTGGTATTTGTTGCATTTAGTAAATCATATCTGGAATTTGATGAAGATAATCTAAAAGCCTGCTATTGATAGCGAGATTTATGAGCTACCAGAATATTATGAAGAAATGGATGATATCCTAAAAAGGAATTAAGCTATATCCAACTATTAAAGGGTTATTTCAGAAAAGCGATTATAGATTGGTCGGTAATGGTTATGTAGTAACTATTTATATATTTGATGTTTCATCAGGAAATAGCAGAGAAAAATCTTACAGAGCTGGCTTTTTGGCTCAGAAGGATACGCAGTATATGATGATAGTAATGGCAAAGAGTTATTTGCAAAGCTTTTGATTCGATAAAAAAAGAAAAGGCGGATAAACTAAAAGCAAGAAATAAAAAGAACTGATAAAAAGCAAAAAGGAATAAAGAAGCAATCATAATATGTATTTTTTTATGTGCTGGGTTTGAACAAATCAGCTACACTAAGGCTATGAAAAAGTATGTAAACTAACAATCTTCTATGATAATAAAGGATGAGAATCTCCTAGATGGGATTTTCATCCTTTTAAGTTTTTCTCCAAATAAGAATAGATAAGATAGAGGCATAGGGGTAATGTTTGCTAGGTTTCTTAGGCTAGTGAAATATTAGCGTTTATCCTCAAACTAATTTTGCTTAAACATAACTATACCATTTTGGGATGAATAATGGTAGAATATAGGTATATTTGGAAGAATGGATTTAATGGAGAGAAGAGGGAGTGGTCTTAGAAAGATTTTTAGAGAGCTACGAGCATGAACATAAATATAAAAAGGAGCTAAAGCCTGAATTTATATCAACACAGAGTTCATTTTGTAGTAATTTTAAAAAAATTTAAATTATTATTTAGAAATGAGTTTCAAAATGAGCCTCCAAAATGAGTCTCAAAATGAGCCCTCAAAATGAGTTTCAAAATGAGCCTCAAAATGAGCCTCAAAAAAATTCAAAACAAGAGAGGTTTGAGAAACTTAAAGAGATTATTGCATATGAGCCTCAAGTCACTATGGCTAAAAATCTCAAAAATGCTGGATGTTTCTGAAGCAACCATAAAAAGCGTTGAGTTTCATTAGATAAAACAACTGCACCAAGGCTATGAAAAAAGTATGTAAATAACAATATTCTATGATAATAAAGGATGAGAATCTCCTAGAGGGATTTTTTATCCTTTTTACTTAATGGCTATTTTTCAAAAATTTATTTCCCTTTGCAACATTTCTACAAAAACATACACTTATTAAGTGAAACTAGTTTATTGCCGATTGGCGGATAGAGGTTAACCGATGATTAGAGATGCTGAGGTATTTACGAGGCTGTATTCTGAGGTGGCAAAGGACCTGTACAGACTCGCCCTGTACATCCTAAAAGAATAAAGAAGATGCAGAAGATATAGTGAGCGAAAACTGTACTAGATGCCTACCGACAGATAGAAAGCCTTAGAGATGACAGCCTGTTTAGAAATTGGATAGTAAAAATCCTAACCAATAAATGCAGGATGAAGCTTAAGGAATATGCTCTCTCACAGGAGGAGGTCAGTGATAATGTAACTGAGCTGGAAGAGAGGACAATGAGAGAAGCTTTATAATGCAGAGTTTAACAGCCTTGAGCTAAAAGAAATGCTTATGGAACTTGAAAATGAAGAGAGATTAATCATCTGCCTGTCGGTGTTTGAGGGGTACAAGGGGGATGAGATAGCAAGGATACTAGGACTAAAGCCTGCTACGGTCAGGTCCAAAAAGCAAAGAGCACTTGCGAAGCTTAAAGCGGTAATAAAAGAGTAAGGGAGGATGAAACCGATATGGATAGAGAAGATGAGATTCTTGAAATGCTTAAAGGTTTTGGCAGATGAAGACATTGAAATACCGGATTCTTTTGCACCTGAGAGAATAAAAAGAGAAACTTCTAAAGAAGATGCAAGCAGGGAAATAAAAAGGAGGAAAACTATGAAACATTGGATGGTTGGTTTCTATGGCGACAGTAGGCGCAGTTGCAGCACCTTTTGCTGTTATGATAAATACAGGATTTATAAAACCCTTCAGATATGGCAGGTACAGTTCTTAACGGGCTCCCAAATGTAGTCGCAGGGAAGAAGGCTGGCGCTAAAAAGCAGAAAAAGCTGAAAAGGCGGTTGAGGGAATAAAGAAATTTAAGAACTACAAGGAGCTATACACCTTCCTTGCAAAGTCATCAGGGAAAAGAAATACCTATGACTATCTTTTAGATAGCAAAAAATCATTTGCTACAGAAGAGGCTACAGATGCCGCACCTCAGGCGAAAGAAGAGAGCGGTGCGAAAATGATACTGCTAAAACAGAAAAATGATTACTCAAAAACAAATACCAGAACAGAGGGAGTGGACGAGGCTGACATAGTAAAGACGGATGGGAAATACATCTATGTGCTTAAGAATGACAATGACGGAGTGTCCGAGGTCAGGATAATAAAGACAGATAATGGCAGGATGAACGCCATAACTTCAAGGATTTCCCTTGATAGAGAAAAGAAAGGAATAGGCTACTATTACAACGATATGATGGTTGAAGGGACTACACTTGTAGTCTTTGCGGACACATATGCAGTAGAGTCAGGAGCCAGTCGCCTATATGGATATGGGTCGAATATTAACACTGCGAAGTCCTATTTTATGACATTACTAATCCTGAGAAGCCTGTACTTAAGACAAAGCACACTCAAGAGGGTTCTATAGGCAGTACAAGGATGAAGGATGGCATCATCTATACATTTTCACATACCCATAATTATAACTATTATTACCTTATGGAAGGTGTGAAAAAGGTTGACTACAGTAAGCTGGTTCCAAGGTAGACGGCAAGAAGATTGATATCGGAAGAATCCCATGTGCCTGAGTATTCGGATGGAGAAAGCTACACAGTTGTAACCCTCAGTTGATGTTAAGAACCCGGAGAAGATAATCGATAAAAAGCTGATTATGGATTCAGGCTATAATGTATATGTGAGCAGTGAAAATATTTACTTTTTGGCATACAGACTACATTATAACCGAGACAAGACTGAGATAACAAAGTATTCTTACAAAAATGGTATAATCACGCCTCAGGCAAGCGCTTCTGTTATGGGAACTTTCAATGATGATTTCTCCCTCGATGAATACAAGGGAAACCTTAGAGTCGTGGTTACAAAAGAAAAGAACAGTTTTAGGATAATTCCTTTTGATGTGGCAGATGATGATGAAGAGGAGGATACCACAGAAAATTCACTCTACATCTTCGATAAGGACTTAAAGGTAAAAGGCAAGATTGAAGGGCTTGCAAAGGGAGAGTATATCAAGTCAGCAAGATTTATGGGAGATATGGCTTACTTTTGTTACATTTAGGCAGACTGACCCGCTCTTTAGCGTAGATGTAAGCAATCCATCTGCTCCTAAGGTGCTTAGCTACCTTAAGATACCGGGATTTTCAGAGTACCTCCATCCATTTGGAAGTGGACTCCTCTTTGGACTTGGACAGGATGCGGATGAAAAAGAGGGTGGCGTAAAGGGACTTAAGCTGTCTATGTTTGACATTTCCAATCCTTATGATGTAAGGGAAATTGCTAAAACCATTTACAGTGAAGACAAATATTCATCCTCAACTGCAGAATATGACAGGAAGGCAATAACCATAGATGCAGGCAAGAACCTCATAGGCTTAGCGGTCGCAACCTACGATGAAAGCAAGGGAAAAGCCTGGAAAAAGTATGTGGTATATGGCTTTGACAGGGAAAAAGGCTTCTACGAAAAGTTTAGCGTGGACAATCTAGAGGAGAGAACTACTTTAGAAGCGATTGCAGAGGACTCTATATGGAGACTATTTCTACATAGTGCCTGCTAATGTTAATAAGGTATATTCATTTGACCTAAAGAGCGGAGAGGAAGTAGAGAAGCTTGAGTACTAGACTGGATAATTGAGGACTTTATCTGCTCCACTACTTGGCTCTTAGATCTTGACATAGAGTAATTCTATGTAGTTAAGAAAATAACTCACACACTTAGGCTAGAATACGTAATTAAAAATAGATATCGTATCTATAGAGTATATGGATACGATATCTGTTTTATTATCTTTTGGCACCTTAATCGTAATCGGGAATTTTTCCAAGAAAAATGCTGTTAATGTCAGGAAAGACAGCACTACAGCACTTGTATCTGGTGAATTGTAGAGATAACATAATTAAAACGGGTGGGTGGGATTCGAACCCACGAGCCTCGTTAGAGACTACCTGATTTCGAGTCAGGGCCGTTATAACCACTTGATACCACTCCGTAACGAATCTATTTTTACTAGCAATTTATCAATTATTCAAGTATCAATTCATTAAATTCGAATTTAAACTCAGTGCCCTTACCCTTTTTACTTTCTACCTCAATAGAGCCGTCATCTTTATAGCTATCTGCCTTGCTATGGCAAGACCAAGACCTGAGCCCTTAGCATTTTGCTCAAGCTTTGACTTGTAGAACTTCTCAAAGATATGTGGAGCTCGGACTCTGCTATACCCACACCGTTGTCTTTGATGCTTACAAGGAGCTTGTAACCGGAATTGATATAGGTATCTCCTGCCAGGGTAGTTCTAAAACTAGAGTCTATTCCGCTTGCACGGTACTTGCTGATGGCAATATAGATATCTCCGTTGTCGTTTGAGAACTTAATGGCATTATCCACTATGACCATGAACATCTGGCGTATCCTGTCGTAATCCCCGTACATAAGCAGGATTTCGTCTGAAGTCGTAAAATTGATTTTGACATTTTTCTCTTGCAAGAGCCGAGCCTCCACGCAGTATGTCGGAGAACACCTGTACAAGGTTTATAGGCTCTTTTTCAAGGACAAAGTCTGGGTTTTGCATCTTTGAGAGAACAAGGAGGTCACCCACCAGTCTTTCCATGGACTTACATTCTGTGAGCATCTTGTCATAATACTCAGCCTTAGTAGCCTCATCCTCGATAATGCCGTCAAGCAAGGTCTCTGAGTAGGCACGGACGACAGTTATAGGTGTACGGAGCTCGTGAGATACATTGGCAAAGAAATCAAGCCTCATCTGCTCCAGGTTCTTTCTTTCGTTGTCTGCCTCCTTAAGCCTGTCAGAAAGTGAATCTATAGCGTCTGCAAAGCTCGCCTAGCTCGCCTCCCTCAGTTATATTGGTATGTGCCTCATAGTCCTCATCTGCAAGCCTTAAGGCGGTCTTTCTCATTATAGAGATTGGGTTAGAGAGCTTTCTTGCCAGGAAGACGGCAAAAATAAGGGAGAAGAGGAGGGCTATAAGCGTACTTATGACAATGATAGTAAAGCTCCTGTTTATAATTATGTTTTGTGACTCAGATATCTGGTTTACAAATACAGCACCCATGATTTTATTTGATTTCGTACTGATGATTGGTACGGAAGTAAATATATAGTTAGCCCCATAGGTGTCGGAATGTATATCTACTGCTCCGGATTCGCCTGCAAATGCAGAATCAAACAGAGAGGCAATCTCGGGCTGGTTTTCCTTGGTCACATCTATGTTGGTGTATTTCTTAGGCATGGGTGACTTAGGGTTGGCAATTATCCATACATCGATATTCTTAAGCTCCTCAAGCACCTCAAGGAAGGAAGGATAGGTAATATAATCCTCATCATCCACAAAGACACTTACTCTCTTTGCTATCGACTCTGCCTGCTTGATGAGGAGGTCTTTATTAGCCTCGATGGCAGACCTTGAGTAGAGCTGGACAAAGATTAAGCCCGTAAGTATGGCAAAAGCCACCACGACCATGGCATAATTTCTAAACATTATAAAGAAAAGACTATGAATTATCTGCTTCAAAGTCCTTTTCTTTACCATGGCGTGTTTAACTGTAGAATCATTTTTTTCATTAAACTACCACCTATATATATTTACTCGATTTTTACCGTAAAGTATCTTGGCAAGCTCGCTGTCTCTGCCAAGCATGAGCTTCTTTTTTCACCCTTACTGCTAAGCGATACCTTTTAAGGCATCAAGGCTTCTGATGTAGTTATAAAAGTCTGCCTTGTCCTTATCATTATAGGCCTGCTCGCAAAGTCTCCATGTACTTTGCCTCGCCCTCAGCCTTTAACTTTGCAGACTTCTTTCTCAGCCCTGAGCCTTAAGTATGGCTACCCTGCTTGTCAGTTTCATTTTGTATCTTCTTAGCCTTGCTCGCCCTCTGCGGTGTAGGAGGCGGCTATGTTATTTCTTTCAGATATCATACGCTCACACACAGCCTGCTTGTTGTCATCAGGCAGGTCAAGGGATTTGAGCTGCGCCTGCACTATCTCTATGCCGTACTTTTTGTATGTCAGGATTGGCATCGGCGGTAATGGTCTGGGTGAGCTTCGCCTCTTGCCTCTATGATTTCATCCTGCGTCATTGAGGAGATTACCGACTTTACGGAATTGTATACGGTAATCCCTGTTCTGTCCTTTGCATTATTGACATTTGCATTCAAGGTCTGATAATAAACTGTAGGGTCGCTTACTCTCCAAAGTATGTACATATCAGCTATCATTGACTTCTTATCAGAGGTCATTACATCACTTGGACGTATGTCATAGAGCTGTATGGACTTAGGCACCTTTCTTACATTCTGCATAAAAGGTATCTTATAATAAAGTCCCGCCTGGTCATCTATGGCAACAATCTTATTAAATTGCAGCTTTATGCCATATTCATTTTCCTTAAGTGAATAGGTGGAATTAAAGCCTAAGAAAAGGGCGATTAATACCACTATAAAAAAGTAAAAATCTCTTGTTCTTCATAAGCTTCCTCCTAATTATTGAACTTGTCTCACCGGGGTAGATTGACTGAGTCTTTCCATCCGTTATGATTACATCCAGACTAGGAAGGACTTCTTCAAGAGCCTCCATAGAACATACGCTTCTTGGTTATAAGAGGGTACTTGTACTCCTTATAGGTATCGCTAAATCTTGCTACCTGTCCCTCCGCCTCTGCAATACGGTTTTCCTTATAAGCCTCAGCTTCTTTTATTATCTTATCCGCATCAGCATTGGCTGACGGAAGCTTTTCGCTCTGATATTTATTTGCATTATTTATAGCCGTTTCTGCACCCTGCTTCGCGGTCTCAACTGCCTTAAATGCCTGTACTACCTCTGCTGTAGGAGGCTCTGCATCCTGTATGGATACATTTACCACCTCTATACCGAGGTTAACCTTTTGCATCTCAGCAATCAGCCTGTCCTTAACCTCAGCCTGTATCTTGCTTTTGGCAGTTGTCATCACCTCATCTACAAGATATTTGGATATGGTTGAACGGATAGATGCCTTGGTGAGATTCCTTAAGGTATCAAGCGGTTCATCGGTATTAAACAAGTACACCTCCGGATTTACCACCTTGTATTCAAGATAAAAATCTATGTTTACAAAGTTAAAATCCTTGGTAATCATCATACTATCGCCGTAGTCCGACAAATCCTCATTGGGATCATTGGTACCTGACTCTTCATAGCCTATAGGCATACCCTGGGTAGTCGTATTTACTCTTGTGCTTTCCTGTATGAAAGGGACCTTAAAATGAAGCCCGGCACCTTCAACTCCGACTACCTTGCCAAACTGCGTGATTACAGCCTGTTCCTGCTCTGACACAGAGTATATGCTTGAAAATACAGTGAAAGCAATCACCACACCAAGCACAACAAAGCCGATTAGCTTCTTACCGCGTTGAAGTTTCTCTCAAAGCGCTCATCTATGATTTTATCTTCACTGCCTTTATCGTTATGTTTCTTAAACACCATTTATGCGCCCTCCTGTTAACCCTTGGACTCAATATCAAACTTATAGCCCACACCCCAGATGGTCTTTATGCACCAGTTTGGATGCTCGACTTCATCAAGCTTTGCCCTAAGCCTCTTGATATGTGAGTCAACAGTACGGCTGTCTCCAAAGTAGTCAAAGCCCCAGAGGCTGTCTAGAGATTGTCCCTTGTAAATACCTTGTTAGGGATTCTCAGCAAGGGTCCACATAGTTTCTATTTCCTTCTTGGTAAGGGAGAGCTTCTTGCCCCTCAATGCTAGAGAATACTCGTCAAGGTTAATCTCAAGGTTGTCAATCTTTATATAATTCTCACTGGTAACATTGGCTGAGGTCTCAGGAGTAACCATTCTTCTAAGCACAGCCCTAAGCCTTGCCATAACCTCACTTGGGCTAAATGGCTTAACTATATAGTCATCTGCACCTATGTCAAGTCCCATTATTTTCTCAAAGCCCTCTCCTCTGGCTGTAACAAGGATGATAGGTACATTTGATTTTTCACGAATCTTACGGCAGACCCTCATAGCCGTCAATCTTAGGCATCATTACGTCAAGAAGTACAGCTGAAGGGCTGGTTTCATCAAACAGCCTTAGAGCCTCTTCTCCGTCTCTTTCGCGAATGACAGGGTTGTATCCCTCTTTGGTAGTATAGGCGGCAAGTACCTGTGTGATATCAGCATTATCATCTGCGATCAAAAATATTATGCATAGTCTATACACTCCTTCCGGTCGTTTTAATACAACCTCAATTATAGTGCTTTTCAGTCATAGTTGCAAGTTAAACAAAGGTTACAAAAATATATATAAAATGACACGATTATGACAAAATTTGATTGTATTATGTTAATGTCATAGGACAGACGGAGGTTAAAGATGAAAAATCTTATTAAAAAAGTCGCTCTGTCAGTCGTGGTTATGCTATGTTTGATTTTGTCCCTAGCAATGACAGAATAAAACTGTATGCCGGGGAGGTACTGACAAAGGAGAACGTTGTAGAACCGAAGCTTAATGTTACAGAGGTTTCTCTTGTAACCGAGAGCCAGTTCAATTTGAAAGTCTACAATTTGACAGAGAATCAGAAGGCGTATTTTAAGTCAAGTGACGACAGCATTGTGAGTGTTTCTAAGTCAGGTAAACTTTCTGCACTTAAAGTGGGTGAGGCCACAGTTACTGTTACCCTTAAGGATAAGACAGCAAAAGAAGACACTGTATTTAAGTGTAATGTATATGTAGGTCCCCCTGCTATAAGTATAAGGCTCACTTTGAGCGAGGTTACGCTTGAGGTTGGCAAAAAGAAAGACGCTACAGGCTATACTTAAGCCAAATACAACAGCAGAAACAGGAATATTCACAAGTCTTGACCCTGATATCGTTGCGGTAAGCTCCAGCGGTAAAGGTGCTTACAAAAGACAGGCAAGACTCATATCATTTCAAAAAATTGCTAATGGCAAATATGATATCTGTACTATCAATGTAGTAGAAGCTACTGACAAAGCTACTGAAAAGAGTGAATACAAAAAGAAGTCCCTTGTAGGGGCTTCTTTTTATCATGACATGTTGTTTAAATAGCACAAAAATTTAAGATAAAATTCGCTACAATCAACAAAATTATCCTTATAATGCCAAATATGATTGAAAATAGTTTATGCAATGAGGTATATTTAACTTTGAGGTATTTTTTTATTAATCAACATATTCAATAGAAAACCAAACATATAGCTACACTCTTGAAAAGGGAAAGAAGTATAGCTATGAGGTAAGCAATTCATCATCTTGGGAAGTCAGATTATTCCTAAGAAAGGAAGCATTGACGCAAGCGAAGAGGGAGCGACAGAGATAAGGCTTGACTTAGCGGCACTTGGACTTAGGGTTGTCCCTAAAGCAGGTAATACCGTAAAAAGACTTGCGAAGCTTAATAAGGCTGATTATGAAGTAAAAGTGAAATATTCATACTGGGGAGATGAAACAACAATATTTCTTGCAGACGAAAGATTTAGTGTTGAAGAACCTGATACATCAGCAATTGGCGAAAAAGGAAGTAAAGATAAGCGGTCTTACCAAGGAAGCTGCATTTAAGATAATGGTTATCTCTAACGATGAAGACCCTAAGGAAATTGGCGAGCTATGGGATGAAATCTCATCTGCAAGAGGACTTAAAGAAAAGTCTGAATACAGATATGCAACCGAAGATAAGAAGGAAGCCTTTGATAAGGCACTTGAGGCAGCAGAAGCAGTCTTAACTGAAAATGAAATAGATGTTGAGGAGGCTAAAGCAAAGCTTAAACAGTTGAAAGAGGCAGTAAATGCACTTGATGGACTTCTAATGTGCCATTGTTAGCAGAACCTTCTGCGAATAAATCAACTTACGATCATTTTTGAGATTGGCAACATCATAGATGGAAAAGTGGATACTTTTGCCTGGTTCTCATCAGCACAGCAGGTGGGAAGCTGGATTAAGCTTACCTACACTAAGCCTGTAAAGGTAAAGAAAGTAACAATAGTTTATCCTGAGGATGTGGAAGATGACTTCATAGGTAAGGCTGACATTGAGGTAAAAGACGGAGAGAACTGGACAAAGATAGGAGAGATTGAAGGAACTGACAAGACTGTTGTAGAAGTAGAGGCAGGTAAAGAGCCTGTAACCACAGAGGTGCAGATTAAGATAACTAAGGAAAGCAGCAACTGGTATAAGCTTGCAGAGTTTGTGGTTGACTATGAAGAGGCAAAGGCTCCTGAACCAAAGCCGGAGCCAAAGCCAGCAGTGCCTGATACCTCTAATTCAGGTATTCCTGTTATACCTGTAGCTCCTGTTATACCTAAGGAGCCGGTAGAAGAGATAAAGTATGAGGTTGGACCTTCTATTGTAACAGAAGTCACAGAAGCTTTGATACCTAAGGGAAGTGCCACAGATAAGCAGATTCTTACACTTCCTTCTGCTAAGAAGATAATAGGTGGAGGTACTCTTAAAGGGCTTGCTAAGTCTCAGTATAAGAGCGTAATTCTCCCACAGAATAAGACAAAGATAAGTGCAGTAGTACCTCTAAGGCTTTTTCTGAGCTTGCATCAAAGAAGGTAAGCTCACTTGAAATCAGAGGTAAGGAATTTAGTGTATTCTTAAATGCTAAGAACATCAAGGCACTTAATAAGCTGGTTAAGACCAAGAGTCGCATTTACAGGTGAGCAAAAGCTTAAAAACGGTAAAAATCAAACTTGAAGTTTTAGTAAATGGCAAGAAGCTTAAAAGTGCTACATTTTGCTAAAACTTAAAATCAAGGTGAAATAACCTGTAAAACCAAAACGAAGCATTACTGATGACGGTTTAGAATTTTACGCGGATGTGCATATTAGGGTTGAAAAATAGCCTTAAAGCATATCCCGTTAAATTTATATACAATACTAAGGCTGTTTCGCCAAATTGATGGTAATTGCCTAAAGTAAGCCCTAAAAATAAAGAAAAAAGTTGTGTCTTAAAAACAGTAAATTCGCAATTTGTAACCAAAATGTAACCAATTTAAGATAAACTATCAGGTGGAAAAAGCAGGCTTTATAAGCGGTATATACTATAATTTGAGCCTGCTTTAAAAAGCAGATCTAATATCAAAGAAAAGAGGTATGACTATGGGAAGAAGGAAAAAGGGGCGAGTATTTCTATCTGCGCTTATGATTACTATGATGATTGTAAGCCTCTTGCAGGGAATCAGATTCAGCCAGTCAAATGCCAAGGATAGCAACTGGGAAAACGTCGCTGAAGTGACATCTAGCAGCATCAAGGTTAGCAAGAATGTAGTAGGCTATGATGCCGACACTAAGGACTTTGATATTGAACTCACTGTAGAGGTTAATGGTGAGAATGAGGATGCTGGAATAGTTGGTGGAACTATCACTGATTCTATGAGTGATTATGTAGACTTTGACCAAAGAACTGTCGATGTTTTCGGTGTTATCAACGGCAGCGATGAAGCGAAGGAAAAGCTGGCTAAGAAAAGTCAGAGACGTCGAGTTGGAGATAGTTGGTGATAATACCCTGGTAGTAAAGAAGATAAATCTATCCAAGGGAGAGGCTATTAAAGTAAGATATAAGCTTAACTTAAAAGATGAGCGAAGAGACGGAAAACCATATCCTATAGGTGGCAAGACAACCTTGTCTACGTCGCCTGACGGAGCCGTGATAGAGTTTAATTCTCCTAAGGTATGGGAGAGCCTTACCACAAGGCGTCTTACAATCGAGAAAAAGTGGTTTACAGGTGTAAATGAGAACCCTAAGATAGAGGTACATATATCAAAGGGTGATGGACTTACTCAGATTATTGAACTGGACAACAATCATCTTACAGATTCAATCTCACTTCCTGTTTATGATGAGGAAGGAAACCTTTATAAATATACCGTTACAGAGAAGCTCATAGATGCTGATGCCGATAAATATGAGTCAAAGGCAAAGCTTCTTCCCGACAACAAGAGTGAAAAATGCAAACACTATAAGTTTTAGTTTCGATAAGATTGGAGATGTAATCCCAAACAGGAAAATCGTTCTTGCCAATTCTGTACTTAATACAGAAGTTATAAAGGTAAGAAAGACCTCGGGAGGAGAGTCAGCCAAAGAAGCAAAATTTGAGCTTTTTCAAACAGCGATGAGAGTAAGCTCTTGTTGGGTGAGGGCAAACCATTGAAAACTCTTACTCTTACTGCCGCAAATTTTGCTCCAGATGGGATAAATGTGTGGGAAGGCGCATTTAAGACAAAACGCCCTTTCTACGAGGAAGGAGATACAGATTACCGCCCGGTATTCTACGGAGTTGCAGAAATAGGGTGATGACGGCAAGAGAGTAACCTATCATCAGGATGGACTTGATAAAAATGGCTACGCAAACAATGTCGGCTTTGTTAAGCTTGGCGGCAGCGTCTATCAGGTAAAGCAGGGCCTTAATTGTGGCTGTAAAAAAGACCCTAATACTCACTATTTTATAAATACTAAGGCAAGCAAAAGAAACATCGAGATAAGAAAGACCTGGGACGGAGTGCCTGGCAATGCAAGCTTTGGACTATTTAAGAAGGGTGGCACACAGAAGCTTCCTTATGAAGCAAAGTATAGTGGAGCAGGAATTCTGGTATAGTAAGATTTGAAAATGTAGATATTGCAGATGCTAACGGCAACATTATCGAATACGAGGTTAAGGAACTTGATGCCAGCAGTAACATGCCAGGGACGGAGAGATATGGTTACCTTGGAGATAGAGTATAAGGTTACCTACGATGAATATGGCAACATCACCAATTCCGAGCCGATTGACATCACTGTGAATAAGGTTTGGGCTGATAATGTGCCTATGTCAGAGCGTAAGTCAGTTGAAGTTGCACTTATTCACGATGATAAGGAAGTGGCTACGGCAGTATAAATGATGCAAATGGTTGGAAGCATACATTGAGGATCTTCCTAGAATCGCGGGCGGATACATCGTAAAAGAAATAAAGATAAACGGTCTTAAGATAGATGACAGCTTCAGCCGTCTTTATGACATAGATGAGCATGGCTGCCCTATAGAAGAGACTGCAGAAGTGACCATCAAAAATACCTTTACCAAGCCTTATGAATGTGGTGGAACTAAGGTGGTAAAGCTCTGGGAAGCCAACGCTAAAAAGCAGAAGATTGCAGTAACAATCTACAAGAAGGTAAATGGCAAATGGATACCTGGAGATAAAGGAAATACTCCGGGAAAGGAAACAGTCGAAAAAGTAGAGTTTGGCGAGTGCGTACAAGTAAAACCGGGAGTACCTAGTCCTGCTGATCCTCCACAGTTTAGAAATGAAACACACAAAGAGAGAGGCTTTAAGCTTGCAGGCAGGAAGGGTTCACGCTATGAGAGACAGCTTAGAGCTTACCGGGCTGGAACCTGCTGGTGGTGAAGCGACTGAGTCCGTAGTGCTTGAGACAACCATCGGGGATGTAACACTTACAGAAGAAGAGATTCAGAAGATACTAAGGCCGCAAATCTTGATGTGATTCAGTACAAGCTCGGTGAGTATGAGGTGACTATCCAGAGACTTAAGGACAATATATTCTTTATAAAGAATGCAGGCACAACACCTGTGCCACCATCACCAAATCCTAACCCAAACCCTGGACCAAATCCAAATCCGGGGCCAAGTCCTGATCCTATACCTACACCAAATCCTAGTCCAAATCCTAGTCCCTAACTCAAGTCCAAATCCAAGCCCCTAACCCAAGTCCAAACCCAAATCCGACACCAAGTCCGGATCCATCCAATCCAACACCTGATCCGAAAAACACCTTCAGTTGACATTCCTAACGATCCGACACCTGAGGAGACACAAAGCCTAAGAAAAAAGGATGAAGGTGACAAGCCAAAGGGTGATGATCCTGAAGAGCCAATCGAAGTTCCGGGAGATAAAACCCCTAAGGGAACCAAGAAGCTTCCTAAAACAGGCGGAACAAGCAGTGAATACCTTGCTGTATTAGGTCTTGGACTTATAGGCTTAGGCTATACATTTAAGAAAAGAAGATAGTAGATAAATACTTAAAGCTAGTATAAAACCCCTCGCATTTGCGAGGGGTTTTGACTATGGGGATTTGCTTTACAGGATTATCAACTAAATTATGATCCGGTACTCTACATAGCCTGAATGCGCTTCTCAAACAGATATACACAAACGAGCATAAGCATAGCTGAAATCACTACACTCAACATAAATATCAGGCTATATTGTCCATCTGTACTATTCCCCAATAACTCACTAACCCTATTGGAATAACTGTCATAAACAGAATCTTTATCACGGGATTATAAATGCTAAAGGATACTTACACATATCAACCAGTGCAAATAAGAACTTGATAGGCACTCAAAGTTTCTTTTGTACCTGAAGCCTAATATTAATTAAAAGGCAGAGTGAAAATACAATAAGCACTCCTGCAAAGGACTCTAAAAATAGCATTATTGCGACAGATATAGGTAAGTTAACCCTTTATTATAGACAAGATGAAAATTCCCAGATTCACCATTACATTTGGAAATTCCTTTATATCTATATTCTCGAAAACTATATAGACCAGCTTATTTACGGGTTTTAGAAGCACCTATGTCAAGTTCTGCATCCTTATATAAATTCCTGCAAAGCTTTATTATTCCGGGCAAAACCATAGACGATACAGCCTGAATGAAAGTAATAGAAAAAGTACAGAAAAGCTACTTTATCACCTTCCATTCCACCTACAATTTCAAAAATTATCCAAAAATAAAATCAATTAAAAATATGCTTATTAAAGCCTTAATAATGCAAGAAATAAGTCCCAGGTAAAAATCTTTCTTATACATTTTAAGCATAGAAAGCTTGCATAGTTTTATGTAAATTCCCATCTCAGCCTCCAAAAATATCCAGCTTTGAAACAGCCTGTTCTATATATACACTTAGTAAGTATGCTAAGTGTAACAAAACCCTATGTAATCTGTATCAGCAACTCATACATATCTGTCTTTCCCTGTAATCCAGATTGAAATCGAAATCCACTACATACCTGAACGGAAGTACTCTTATAAGTAAGACCAGCCACTCAGGCATAAAGCGTATCGGAAGCAAGGCTCCTGACAAAAACAAATTTACAAGGTCAAAGGTTAAGAATATGCCCCCATATATTAGTGGTAATAAAAGCTTATTAGCCCCTACAAGATAAAAAGATTAAAAGGCTATGCCATAGCTTACAAGCAGGCTGAATGCAAAAAGTATAGCATTTCCACAAGGCAATAGCGAAGTGCCAAACCAAGTAAAAACGATTATCGGAAGCCCCATAAAAAAATAAATGTAAAATATCACATCTCCAAAAAGCATAGAGGATAAAGTATGTTCTAAAACCCAACAGGTCTTAGAAACACATTAATTATTTCTGCCTCTTTTTACTCCCCAGCCTATTTCCATAGTAATCCATCTTGGAATAAAGCTTTGTATGAAGAATGATATGACAAAATAAGTAAGTATGCCCTCTCCTGTAAATCCATTATACATAGCTTTGCCACTATATAATGTGCTCCACAAATAATAGCGACTTATAAACTGAGCTATTCCTGTAAGTGCATAGAAAAACAGTTTAATTTTGTAAGCAGAACTTGCCTTTTATGGATATTGCCATAACCGAAAGGTATTTTTAAAATTCAGCGTTAGACTCATTGATATATTCCCCTTATTATATCCTCCAGACTATCACTATTTATCTCTATATCTGAAGGTCTGATTCCCTCATTTTTCAACATGTTCATAATATCAAAGAAATTAATCTTTGTTTCATTAAACGAAAATTTTATGGTGTTTTCTTCTCTCTTAAAGTCCATAAAATCATTCTTCCATTTATCTTCATACCAAAAACAAGTTTGTCTATATCGGCTCTTTCCGCAAGTGAAATCTTTACATTCTTCGTCTGCCATATAACTTTTTAAATTCGTTCAGAGGCAAGTCATGAATAATCTTCCCTTTTTCAAGTATGATAATTCTTTTCGCAAAACATCTTCGATGTCCTTCCATGTCATCACGAAGTAAAAAGCAAAGTAGTATTAAACTGCCTGTTCACCTCGTTTAAGAGCTTTTTAATTTCATTTTTAACTATAATGTCTAAGCCAATAGTCGCTCTCGTCCAAAAATAATATTTTGGGAGAATGTAAAAGAGATAGAGCTATATTACATTTCATCTTCTGGCCCAGGGAGAGCTGTAACACTCTTTTTGCATAAGGTTATCGAGGTCTGTATATTCATTCAAGAAATCAGCTTGTCCTTATATTCCTTATCTGAAAGCTTATATAGGCTTTTATTAAATTGAAAAGAATCTTCAACTTTCAGATCCCAGAATAGCTGGTTTCTCTGTCCAAAGATTACGCCTATATATTCAACATAATTTTTTCTAAGGCTAAACGGCTTAAATCCCAGTACATCAAGCTCACCGCCCGTAGGCTCTATAAGCCCTGTAAGCATTTTAATTGTAGTAGATTTTCCTGCTCCATTAAGCCCTGCATAACCTACCTTTTCACCTTCTTTTTATACTAAGATTAATCCCTTTATCACCTGTACAGGCTCTTTCCCAGCCGCTATAAAGTAATCTTTGGTGAGGTTTTTCGCTGTCAAAATTTCTTTCATAAACTATCTCCTTTTGCCAAGTAATGCGTCTGCGACTGCAAGGGCACTTGACGGAATGATTCTCTCGTAATGTAACAATGGCATTGCAATAATTTGTTCTATATTTATCGTTACCGCCCTGTTTCTCCATAAGTTGACACACTAATTATACACTTATAATAACCAATTCACCATACCAAAACATGTTTTTAATTCAGCTTTTGGCGTGGTGAACCAGTATAAGAACTGTTAAAACGCTGTATAAAATAAAGAGAGATGTTACTGCATGTAAAGTCTATAAAAACTTATTGGTAAAAATAATAAGCGGATATGAATTTCAGAAAAAAATTATACAGAGAGTAAGAAGCAGACATTTCGCTCAGACAGGGTATCAATTCACCGTGATAATGCCTAACCTGAATTATGTCCCTCAGGATGGCACTCAGAAAAAATGAAGAGGCACGGATAATAGAGTTGATAAGGAATGAAAGTAAAATTAGTACAGAAAAGATTGTTTAACAATAAATTTGATGATACAATCTTATTATGGATATAGAACAATTATCATACCAAAATCCGATATTTTTAGAACAGGTTTTGGTATGGTGTTTTGCTGTTGGAATTAGTATGATAACTGCAGATATTAAGATTATTTTAACTAAGGAGAACTGCCTATGAAAAAGATTGCTGTTTTTGCTGCTACTTTTATGCTATTGTTGACTGCCTGTAGTAAAGGGGAAGACAAACCTGTCTCTAAAACATCCGAAAACCACAGTAGCACAAGTATAAGTATGACAAGTACTGCTGTATCTGCAACAAATGAAAAATCAGCTGATAAAAAAAGAAGAATCAATGCTGTGACTGAGCTTAAGAAGGGAGAAATAGGCTACGCAAAGGCTACAAAACATCTTGAATATCCTGCCAAGAAAGTATCGCTTTTAGGCTACAATGATGAACTTTCGTATTTTTTCAAATATGAAGGAAATAATTGTGTATATATGTAAACGATGGAAATACCAACAAGAGTACACAAGATTAATAGCGTCAATTTCGGATTTTTATCAGGAATGTATGATACTGACCTGATTGAAGGATTGTTAGTCAATCTGAGAAAGAGGAATCGGCAGATGGATGGCCATTTTCTTTTCATAGAATAAATAAAAACAAAAGGTGAGATAATATATCAAGGCAAAAGCTCAGGAATGCCAAAAAAACAAAGATAATTGGCGATAAATTATATTCTACACAAGTGACGATGTAAAGGGAGAGGTATCCTCAATGAATATAATTTACAGACAAAAAGGTAGAAGAAATAGTCAAACATCAGTATAAAGTTGATGACAATGGAGAACTTACAGAGGGCAGTATAGTCTATGAGTTAGACGGATTTAATGACGGAGTTATCTTTGAGGTTGAAACTGCCGATAAAAAGTAAAGGTAAGGGAGTTCAAAGTATAGAAGTCTGGTACTATGATTTTTAACAAAAAGAAACAACCAAACTTCCAATAACTTCTGATAAAAAGTTAACTATATAGGCGGTGATTTGAACTGTGTGATTGTGAGGAGATGATGATGCAAACGCAGAGAATACTGTAATATGTACCTTAAACAGGATGATGGAACTTACAGCCATATCACAATACCTGAAATAGCCTCCGAGAACTATATATTTGAATCTGCAAGGATATCTGATAGCATATTATCGTCAGAACACAACAGAAGTTTTATGTTATCGATTATAAAAATGGGTTTATGAACCTATAGAGCCTAATGGACTTCTTCAACAAGGTAGAATCATTACGACTAAAAAGATGAGCTAAATATACTTAGTGATTTTAAGGCTAAGTAATATGAAGTAAAGAATAAAGCTTAGGACAATCTTTGCCTCAGCATTATAATGGGGATATGAAATAATATCCTGTGAAGACTAAGTGTATGATAAGATAGTGTCTTCATTATGGCAAGGTGGCTGAGATTAAAAAATGTGCAGAACCCGGTAAACAGGCTCTGCACATTAGTAGTTTAAATCTTATTTAGCATTAAGTGCTGCCATAGTGATGTAGTTATATGGCTTATTAAAGTGTGGAAGGAAGAAGATATCAAGAAGCTTTAACTTATCTATGGTAACGCCTTCCTCTATAGCGAGTGAGAACATATGAATAGCCATTGATACATCTTCTTTTGAAGATAGCTGAGCACCAACTACTCTTCTGGTTGATTTCTCATATACTATTCTTATCTTAACATCTGCATTTTCCTTCATAAAGCAGGACGCTGTGTATCTTCATAATCGGTATATTCTACATCTAAGCCCGCCTTCTTAGCTGCATTTAGTGAAAGACCTGTAGAAGCAAGCTTTCTGCCAAATACACAGATAGCGTTTGAGCCCTGTACTCCCGCGCCCTCAAGCTTGGTGCCGCCTATGTTGTGGCCTGCTACTATACCTGTACGAACTGCATTTGAAGCAGAGTGCAATATATGTCTTGTCTCTAAGTGCATTAGAGTAGATAGTAGCACAGTCACCAACTGCATATACATCAGGGTCGCTGGTCTGCTGATATTTATCTACTGAGTAAGCACCATTCTTCCAGAGTTCAAGGTGGTCTTTACCAAGGGCGTTGTTAGGAATGAAGCCGATAGCATTGATAACTAGGTCAGCAGGATATTCGCCACTCTCAGTTACGATTGAAGATACTCTGTCATTTCCCTTATATTCAAGTACTTTCTCTCCAAAATGAGTTTTCAGCTACCTGCGAGCAGATATAGCCTTGTCCATATCCTCTGTAAACCACTCATCATAGTAGCTAGCAAGTGAACTTGGAGCAATATCAAAAAGCCTTACCTTCTTGCCACGGAGGAGACAGGCCTCAGCAATCTCAACACCGATGTAGCCTGCACCTATTACAGCCACCTCTTTAACCTCAGGCTTGCTTATTTCTTTGTCCACTTCCTGGCCTTCCTGGAACAGCTTTAAGAACTTGAGTCCCTCTAAATCATGGCCTGCAAGGGCAGGTGATATTGGGAGAGAACCTGTTGCAAGTACGAGCTTGTCATAATTCTCTTCGAATTTTTCACCGTTTTTCTTGGTGCCATATACAATCTTCTTATCGAAGTCGATATGATCAACCGCTGTTTCAAGGCTAATCTTAGCACCTTTCTTCTCAAAGGCTTCAGCATTGGTGTAGAAAAGACCTTCATAAGAGTCAATCTGTCTTCCTACCCAAAGTGCAGTACCACAGCCAAGGTAGCTAAGGTTGGTATTTCTATCAATCATTACAACTTCATTTCCCGGATAATTGTCAAGCAGGGTGTTTGCCACTGCTATACCCGCATGATTAGTACCTATTATAAGAACTTTCATATCGGTTTCCTCCCAAGTTTAAATTACCATAGTCAGTAATATTACAATTATAGTATACAAAAAGCAAATGGATTTATGATGATAAATTTCAATCATTTATAGTAAAAACATCCAAAAACTGTGTAGTAGGATGTAATAACCACAGATTTGGATGTTGAAATTTTGGTAGTTATTTAGCTGTTTTAGTTGATTTTTGTGGTGAAAAGCGCTTCAGGAGTCTCCATCTTTTCAAGCAAATGCTCAACCGTCACAAGCTTGGTTGAGAGTGCAAAAGCTCCATGCGCAGTCTTAAGGTCTGCAATAGGAGGGAAGGAAGGAGCAATCCTATATGTTACTATCCTGAGGATCCCTTGCCACGAGGGAAGGTTGCCTGCAGGAGTCATAACCACACCGGCCTTAGCACAGCGTGAAACCACCTTCTTAGCACAGCCTGGAAGAGTATCATAAGAGATGAAATAGCCTCCCTTTGGAGAAGTCCAGGTAGCGATACCTGTGACGCCAAGCTCCTTCTCAAGGATTTCTTCAACCGCCTCAAACTTAGGGACGGAGGATGTCTGTGCTTTCTCATATGCTCCACAAGTCCATCTATATCCTTAAAAGAATCTTACGTGGCGGAGCTGATTTACCTTGTCATCATCTATGGTCTGCATAGCCACCTGTCTCTGGATGTCCTCAAGGTTATTAAGACTGGTAGCAAGGGCTGCTATACCTGAGCCGGGGAAGCTTACCTTACTGGTTGAGGCAAATTTGTAGACCAAGTCAGGGTTTCCGGCACGTTTACACTCTGCAAGGATTTCTATAAGGTGATCCTGATCGTGGTCATAGAGATGATGCACTGTGTAAGCATTGTCCCAGTATATTCTAAAATCCTTTGCAGCAGGCTTGAGCCTTGCAAATCTCCTAACTGTTTCGTCTGAATAAGAATTGCCTGTAGGGTTAGAATACTTAGGTACGCACCAAACTCCCTTGATGCTTTCATCAGAGCTACAAGCTTTTCTATCAGGTCCATATCCGGACCTGTTTTCAACATAGGTACGCATATATTCTCTATTCCAAAATACTCAGTTATGGCAAAATGTCTGTCGTAGCCCGGAACTATGCATATCCATTTTACCTTATCGAGCTTACACCAAGGGGTGCTGCCCATTACACCGTGAGTCATAGAGCGTGAAACGGTGTCGTACATTACATTTAAGCTGGAGTTACCGTAGATAAGCAGATGGTCGTATGGCACTTCCATCATATCGCCTATAAGCTCTTTTGCCTCAGGGATACCGTCAAGTACGCCGTAGTTACGGCAGTCTGTACCATCTTCGCAGAGAAGGTCTGAGGAGCTGTTTAGGGAGTCCATCATACCCATTGAAAGGTCAAGCTGGTCTACGCAAGGCTTACCACGGCTCATGTTTAGCTCTAAGCCCCTAGCCTGCATCTTCTTATAGTCTGCCTTAAGCACGTCCTTAAGCTCCAGGAGTTCTTCCTTTGTCATATCGGTATATTTTTTCTTAGCCATAAAACCTCCCTTAATAATTAAATGTATTCGTGTATGCAATGTATTTTAGCATTAAAAATATGATTTAGCAAGAAATATCAGATAGTATATTTTAACTATTTTAGTGGCTATGTAGTATTCGCTGTTTTAGGGTTAGTAAATAGTACTTCTGTGCCCTACATCAATGAGTACCAATACAATCTCATTATCTCGTATTTCAGCTAAAATCCTGTAATCTCCAACTCTGTATCTCCACTGTCCGCTTCGGTTGGCAGTAAGTCCCTTCCCGATGCAAACGAGGGATTTTCACTGACCATCAAGATTCTTATCAATCCAAGCCTTGATTATTCTTTGAGTTTGTTTTGTCGAGTTTCTTAAATGCCTTGTCAAATCTATCGGTAGTAAAAGTTGATAAATCATGGCTCCAGCTCTTTCCACAGTTCACCAATTGGTCTTATTTTTAATTCACCATCCTGTTTTTAGCATCATACTCTTCAAACACCTTTAGGTCATATTCGTTTTCAATTCGTTCAAGCATTGCAGTCCTGATAATCTCAGACAACGAACAATTATTATGTTTTGCATAAGATTTAAAAATATTCAATTCATTTTCAGGAACTCTTAAGCTAATTGTTGACATATTAAACCTCCCATTGTTATTGTAATACCATTGTATTACTTGTGTTGTACTTTGTCAACTTAGGGTATAGCGGATTCACGTAGCCACACCGTATAGAGAAAGAAATATATAGAATCCTGCTATATGTTGGTTACCTTATCCCGCCAGCTTATGTAATATGCTCAGTAAGTATGGTTATGCCTGTAGAGTTCTCGCCACCCCTGGGGATGATGATATCCGCATACTTCTTAGAAGGCTCTACAAACTGTTCGTGCATTGGTTTTACCGTCTGCTGATATTGATTTATAATAGAATCAATAGTTCTTGCCCTCTCATTTACATCACGCTTAATCCTTCTAAGAAGCCTCTCATCTGCATCTGTATCCACAAAAACCATAATGTCCATAAGGTCACGAAGTTCCTTATTTGCAAGGATGAGAATGCCCTCCACAATTATCACATTTTTAGGAAATACATGAGTGGTGGAGTCGGTTCTGTTGTGAATTGAAAAATCATAAACAGGTATATCTGCCTCCTCTCCATTTGAAAGCTTTGCTATATCCCTAATCATCAAATCAGTGTCAAATGAATCAGGATGGTCGTAATTAAGCCTTGTTCTCTCATCATAGCTAAGGTCGTTGTGAGCCTTATAATAAGAGTCATGGCTGATAACAAGTATATCATCACCAAAGGAAGCCTTAAGCTTATTTACTATTGTTGTCTTACCTGAAGCACTTCCGCCTGCTATTCCTACTATACATGGTTTATTCATATCATCCTCCTGACAAAGAATTGTAGTGTCGTTTAACCCATAATTGAAGCAAAATGTATCTTTTATGGGGTTTACAAGCAAATGTCTATACTTGAAATGTGCCCTAATACAGTGGTTATGTCAATAATGAATCCTAATGATAGTGAATATTGTTATCAAAATCGTCTAAAAAAATTTGTTAATTAATTGTAAATTTTTGCAAAAATCGCTTTGCTTTTACTCCGAAAAAGTATATAATGAGATTGTTAAAAAATAGTCAATGATTGTCTGCAAACAGCAATCATAAGTTAACTTTTAGGAGGATAGTACAATGGCAAGATTTACATTACCAAGAGATCTTTATCACGGAAAAGGATCTTTAGAGAACCTTAAGAACCTCAAAGGAAAGAGGGCTATGGTTTGTGTCGGCGGAAGCGCAATGAAGAAATTCGGCTTCCTTGAAAGAGCAGTAAACTACCTTAAAGAAGCGAGCATGGAGGTTGAGCTTTTTGAGGGAATCGAGTCTGATCCTTCTGTTGAGACAGTTATGCGTGGCGCAGAGGCTATGCTCAAATTTGAACCTGATTGGATAGTAGCAATGGGTGGAGGCTCACCTATCGATGCGGCTAAGGCTATGTGGATTAAGTATGAATATCCTGAATGTACATTTGAAGATATGTGCAAGGTATTTGGCATACCTGAGCTTAGAAAGAAAGCACATTTTTGTGCAATCCCATCAACATCAGGTACAGCTACAGAGGTAACTGCATTCTCAATCATTACCGATTATTCAAAGGGTATCAAATATCCTATAGCTGACTTTGAAATCACTCCTGATATCGCAATCGTAGATCCTGACCTTGCTGAGACAATGCCTGATAAGCTTGTTGCACATACCGGTATGGATGCCCTTACACACGCTATTGAGGCTTATGTATCTACAGCCAACTGCGATTATACAGATCCGCTTGCACTTCACGCTATGACAATGATTAAGGCTAACCTTATCGAGTCTTATAAAGGAGATAAGGAAGCAAGAGCAAATATGCACAATGCACAGTGTCTTGCAGGTATGGCATTTTCAAATGCTCTCCTTGGTATAGTTCACTCTATGGCACATAAGACAGGTGCTGTATTTGAAGACCAGGGTGCTCACATCATCCACGGTGCAGCAAATGCTATGTATCTTCCAAAGGTAATTGCTTACAATGCAAAGGATACTACAGCGACTAAGAGATATGCATATATTTCAGACTTCATAGAATTGGAGGTGCTTCTGAAGGCGAGAAGATTGCTAACCTTATCAAGTACTTAAGAGGCATGAATGACAGCCTTAGAATCCCTCACGGCATTGCTCACTATGGTGCAGACAGCTTCCCTACAGAGAAGGGCTTTGTGCCTGAGAACATCTTCCTGAGAGACTTCCTGAGATTGCTAAAAATGCGATTGCAGATGCTTGTACAGGCTCTAACCCAAGACAGCCTAAGCAGGAAGAGATGGAAAAAAACTTCTTAAGTGTTGCTACTATGACACAGAAGTTGATTTCTAATTTAGTAAGCGTATTACTCCTTTTGTTTATTTGTGTAGAGAGTCCAGGGTTATACCGGGCTCTTTTTGTAGTTATTTTACTTTTTGCCACTTGGATAATGGTTTAAAAACGCTCTGATTTGGAGTACAATGGCAATGTAATGCCGATTGGAAATCTTATAAATCACTTATGCCTTATTGGAGGACTTAAAAATGCGTGATGAAATTATTATATCAAAAGATGAATACGTACAGCTAGTTAATGCGTTAGAAAAAGTAATCTATGTCTTACACAGGAGTGAAAGCAGAGATAATCCGGATACAAGAGCCTATTCTTTAGCCCTTGGCTACGAAGAAATGAAGATATGGGATGACTTGATGGCGGCAAGAGATATCCTCTACAATGCCATATCTGAAAAGGAATTTGATGAACTGGATGATAGCGGAAGTTTTGATTTTGATAGAATTTCTCTCACTGATGAAACAGATATTGAAACTTTAAGGGAAATGCTTAGGAAGCATATAATAGAGTGGAGAAAAGTGAAGTCGTAGGAGGCATCTAAGCTGCTTTTTGTGGCTATGATAACCAAAGTAAATGCTCCGAACAATAATGCTTAATACAGAAACTAAGCGTTATCATTCGGAGCTGTAGTTCAATGATTAGTGTATGCGTTATCTCTCTCTACACTCATCACAGCCGCAGCTGTCAATTGAGCAGGAGTCTTCATCCTCATAATCGTCCTCTTCTTTGTGTTCCTCTTTGTGTTCCTCTTTGTCTTCTTTTTTGTCCTCTTCACTGCAAGAGCCACAACATTCGGATTTGGCATCGTTGTAGAATTCTACTTCGATATCTTTGTCGTCTTCCGAGCTTTCTTCGCCGTCTACCTCGCCTACAGCCTTTTCAATCTCAGCCTCGAATTCATCAAGCTTTTTACGGAGTTCGTCACGCTCTTCCTTTGTCATCTCGGCAACTGCATCCATAGCCTTTTTAGCCTTGCTCTTTTACTACGGTTTCCTTAAAAATCTCTGGGTCGCTTTTTGCCTTCATGGATGATCTTGCCACCTGTAGCAACCTTCTCGCCTTTTTCAGCAAGCTTTCCTACAACCTCACCCTGTGACCTCAGCGGCTACCTGCAATAGCTCCTATTCCGGTATATGCTATTTTTCTTTGCAATGTCTTTAAATTCATTCCTATCACTCATAATAAACCTCCTAATATTTTCGGCTTTTTTTATCGACCATACGATATTATATGGATTATAACATTGTTTTTAAAAAGGCAAAATAAAATTATAAAAATTAAGAAAAAAAGTTCACATTTTGTAAGCAAACCCCATAATTTATTTCCCCAAGTGTTGCAGAGGTAAAATAATAAACATCCTACAATTGCCATAAAATAAGCATTTTTTAGACTGTTAAATACACTTTTCTAGGGAGTTTTCAAGGGCATATTACACTTTTCTAGGGGAGTATTTTGTGTTTTGACACACTTTTCTGCAGAAGTGTGGTGAATCGATGTAATGTAACATTTAGCTAAGATAGATAATTTATAAAAATATTAAAAAAATAGAAGATTGATGAGGTTGTGTAATTGTGCTACTATAGGGCTAGATTAGGAATTATTCCCGTGCTAGTACCTGAAATAAATGGTATAGATAAGGGAAATGAACATTACAGGACAGTGTATCATAGAAGTCTTAGCTAAATTAGACTTAAAAGTTAGGAGAATCCTATGCCTTTTAAAATAATCAGAGATGACATTACAAAAGTAAAAGCCGATGCCATAGTAAATCCCGTAAACCCGGAGGTGTGCATCGGTGGCGGAGTGGAGTCTGCCATCTACGAGGCGGCGGGCAAAGAGAAGCTCTTAGAAGCACGAAAAGAGTTAGGGAGAATGAATCCGGGCAAAGTTGGAGTTACCGAGGCATTTAATCTAGCTGCAAAATACATAGTTCATGTAAGCGGTCCTTGTTGGGAAGGCGGTAATTCGCTTGAAGCCAGATGTCTGGAAGAATGTTATGAGAAAGCTCTAAAAGCTGCACTGGATAAGGGTTGCAAGAGCATAGCATTTCCTCTTCTTGCGACTGGTACATACGGTTTTTCCTAAGGATATCGGGTTAGATGTTGCAGTCAGTATATTTACGGAATTTTTAGAAGAATACGAGATGGAGATAACCCTTGTCGTATTTGATAATGAAGCTGTAAATGTAAGTGGCAAGCTTGCCTGCGAGGTTAAAAGCTTCATAGATGATAAGTATGCCCACGAGGTTTTAGAAGCTGAATACAAAGAAGATAGAAACAATGAATGTTACGCATTGCCTAACGAGAGATTTCACCTGCTCTTAAAAGAAGAGACTTATGATGTACCTGACGGTGCCTGTACTAAAGAGACTTTCTCTGCAAAGCAAATGCCATCGGGCTCTTTGGATACTGCCCTGAAAAAAATATCTACAAGGAGTCCTTTGAGAAGCATTTGCAACAGCTAATCAATAAAAAAGGACTAAAGAATTCCGAGGTGTATGCGGCAGCCAACATATCCAAGCAGTATTTTTCAAAGCTCCTTAAAAGGGCAGGTAAAAGCCGTCAAAGGAAAAGATGCTTGCACTTGCGGTAGGACTTAGGCTAAATATGGATGAGGTGGTTGATTTCTTAAGGATAGCAGGCTGCATTGTCGCCTATATCTCAGACGGATACAGTTGTAGAATACTTCATCAGGAAGCAGGAATATAATGTCTTAAAATAAATATTGTACTGTTTGACTATGGTCTGGAACCGCTTTCAAATGGCTGATTTGATGCTTGAAACATGTAAATTTGAAAAGGTCGCCCTAGGGTTGACCTTTTTTTATGCCTTTAGAGGTATGATGATATAACCAAATAAAAAGAAAAACGGAGGACAAAAATATAGGGAAATAATAAATTAGCGAGATATAACGACTGCAACCAGACATTGTATGATGAAGAATGCAGTTGGTTTAAGTTATTGGATAAGAGGGTTATAAATGATAACGAAAATATGTGATAATTATATATCCAATAGAGCATGGTTCAGAGATGTATTGAAGGGGCAAGATGTAATTTTACGAGGATATCTGCACTTGAATATCTTCAGTTATTTGATGGTTATTTTGGTGAGAGCAAGATTTATGTATATGCGAAGAGCAGAGGAATATATGAGAATATTGATTATCTATGTCATTGATACGTTTGATAATATAGATTATTTTTCACCATAACAGCATCTTATGTTCAAGTGCAAACCAAGCTCATTAATGACTTATTTATGGATTATGGAAAATACTGATGAACAAGCCCTGACTGAGGCACTTAGCAATTATTACCATACACATGATATGTGTTTTGATGGGCTTAGTATCAAATACAATAAAGAAAAATATGAAGAGCTTAAGAACTGGGCAATTAATTTTATGCAAGAGATTAGCTATTTAATATATGAATATGGAAGGAGTTTTTGTATGTATAGGTCAATAATTAAATTAAAAAGATATTTCCCCAGATTTGTTAAGCTGGCTTAAAAGAAAATATTGAGGTCGCTTTTTCCAACAGGGTAGGTACTGTGAAAAACACAGGAAAAGATCCATATCACCTTGAGTTTGCCGGCGAGAAGATAAGTTTGGATGCTTAGAGTTTGGAATGTTATGTGTAGAAGAACAGCAAGATGTAATTCCTTATATTGAAAGCTTGGAACTGGATTGATGAAGAATGCCCTGATGAAAGCTGTGATATGCTTGAAGAAATTTCGATTCCGGTGAGGTAAAATAGAGCAAATTAATCAGCTATATAAAAAGATAAGAGGTATGATGATATCACGTCAAAAACAAAGAGGATGCTTTTTTTGAACCGTTATTCTAATTTTGGAGAATCGGAATCAACAAATGACCACTGTTTAATAATCTCTCGGAATCCTGAGTGATTATGGTCAGTGTAGATTGACGATGGACATTGAAAAGTGAATATTATCCGAAAAATGAAAAGGAATAAAAATAAAGCATGAGAAACAAACATAGCTTTCACTATGTTCCAAAATATGGTATTATAGTCAATAGGATTATGCCACTTCTAAAATCAACTTTTGTAGGGTGGATTCAAAGGGCAAATCCCAAGCATCAAGATGCTGTAGCATCATGATGTGATAGAGGCGGCAGTACCACATTTTAGTAGAGCGGTGTCTGCCGTCTTCTAATTTGAAGTCTAATTTCTCACGCTTATTGGAACGCTCTACAGAAGTTCTTGCATTAAATTCCTTTTTCCATTCCGCACTGTCACGAGGTGGTATGTTAATCAGTCTTGGGTTGTCCTTCATGGCAAGATGCACTGTTCTGCCATATTTTGAATCAGAGCAGGGATGTTCACAGGAACAGCCGTATTTTCTGCTTGCAAGTGGGCATCTAAATTTTAGACGACGATTAGATGGTTCACAACCATCATGGTTCATACGATACCCTTCTTTACAGACAGGGACACCATCTTTACCGATGGTAAAGTCGTTTTTGTATTTAACTTTGATACCACGTTTTTCATTCAAATCAATGAAAGGCGTGATGTTTTCCTGTTTACAGTACTCGTAGATAGGCATTGCATCATGGGCAGAATCTAAAAGGAGCTTTGTAACGATGAAATCAGGAAGAAGGGATTTCATTCTGAAAAATGTTTCTAAAATCCATGAGAATCATGTTTGGAAGCAGGATTTAATAAAGGAAAAACAGGCAGGTCGCTTTCAGAATCGGATGCAACCAGCATATATAAATCATATCCATGATACCAACAGTCTCTGGAAGAATCCCATCCGATATCGCAGTCCGGTTGGGAAAAGTATCTGTCATGAGTTGCATTCGGAAATACCCTTTTTGCGACAGTAACAAATACAGTCGCTTCTCATTCTGTGAGAGGTAACAACAGGAGTGCCGTCACCTGCTACAGATAAAGAATCAGCATTGATTAGTCTTTTAGAGACAGACACATCAAGAAACTGCTTTTTATAAATTTGAAGCAGCGAATGATAAGGCTGCTGTTCAGGAATAAAAGTAGTGTGGTCAAGCCTAGTAATCAGCTGGTCAACGGTTACTTTTTCAACAGATGCAGCTTTTGCACCTTTGCTTTGTGGTTTATTTACCTTCGCTTTTACGGGATGAATCCTGGGAGAAAGATTATTATCTTTAGAATCCCATAAGCGGTTAAAAAAATCATAAAAAGTACCGACACCCGGTGTATTTCCTACTTCGAAACCGCTGAGTATTGCGTACAAAGGATTGATTTTAAGTTGAGCGACCCAATCGGTTATGGAAGTAACCTTAAAATCAATGGATAAAAGATAAGAGCGTTGCATAGATGAAGGTGTTCTTGGAGCCGGACCGAATTTAGAGTATTTATCACGCATGAATTCATCAGTGTAAGATAAATCCAAAGTCCAAAAACGTTCAATGATATCCCATGTAGAGCGGGCAATTGCATCCGGGTTAGGATAATATTTACGAAGATTTTTAACAACAAAAGTTTTTGGTAGTCGGCATCATTTCTGCAGTTAACAGGTAACATAAAATCGCCTCCAATCGAAAAATATGTCTTATAAATAAGGGCGCGTAGCCTGCATTTTTTTCGATGGATTTGTCAAGTGTTTTTGGCAAAAAGTGGGGGATTTTAATAAAAAGGAATCTGAAAGCCTTATATTTACTGGCTTAGAGATTCCGAGAGATTATTTATAGGAAGGAGGAAAAACCATGGAATATACAACTGATGAAGCTACTAAAAATATGCATAGACATATTTAAAATGTAAGACTGTTTTTGATCCAAAATATTTAATGGTAAATAATAGGGTAGATTTTTGAAAGTGAGGAAGAGGAATTTTTCTACAAAATCGTGGGTGATTTTTCTTACAAAAGAAAAACAAATGGAGACTATAGAACATGAAAAATATGGAAAATAATAAAATTTATACCTTGTTTGCGGGGAGTAAATGGGGCTGGAAAAAAACGACCATTTACCGCACAATGGGATTTGATGAAAATGAAAACAGAGTGAATGCAGATGAGATTCTTGTTGCAAGTGGTGGTGATTGGAGCAATCAGAAAGACCAGATAAAGGCAGGCAGGGAAGCTTTTAAGTAGACTGGACTCATTTATTAAACAGGGTGCTTCATTTAATCAGGAATCAACCTTAACCGGGCAGATTATTCTTAGAACCATTGAGAAGGTAAAAGAAAACGGATTTTTAGTTAATTTATATTATATTGGGTTAGATAGTCCGGAGCTGGCAATAGAACGAGTTAAGCGTAGAGTTGCAAATGGTGGACATCGGGATTCCTGAAGATGTCATAAGAAAGAGATATGAGGCAACTTTATACATGTTAACAAGAGTAGCGCCATTGTGCGATTTTTGTAGTAGTTTATGACAATTCAAAAGCATATAATAAAAATTGCGATATTTAAAGATGACAGCTGGACACTGTATGATAAAGAATGCAGTTGGTTTAAGATATTAAATAATAGGGTTATAAATGCTCATAGTTGGTCTGTACAGTACAATAATTGAATTAAAAAGATATTTCCCCGGCTTTGTTAAGTCAGCTAAAAAGAAAATATTGAGGTCGCTTTTTTCCAACAGGGCTGGTACTGTGAAAAAAATACCGGTACAGATCCGTATTACTTTGTATTTTCCGGTGGAGAAGATGAGTACGGATGTCTTGATTTAGGTACACTTGAGCTTAAAGATGACAAACTTTTTCAGATAGTGTATTGAATTGGGATTGGATAGATGATAATCCGGGAGAATGTTGTGACCTTATTGAGGTTTTTTTAAAAAGAGGAACTAAGAATTGATGGTTTGAAAAAACGAATAACTGAGTAAGGAGTACGGACGATTTTTAGGACTAGCTAGGCTGCTAATCCCACACTCCGTCTGTACTCCATAGGATTCATATATTCTAATGATCTTCTATTAGTGTTTCGTTGGAACACCTTGTTGAGGGTCTAATACCCCCTTATCAAAAATGCCATATACAATGGGAGTGTAAGAATTTGTTCTGTTCTTCCCACATTATAATCTCCTAGCTTGATTGCACTATTTACATGGTATTTTTCGGGATGTTTCAGGATTGTTTTTGTACTCTTTACATTTCCGCTGGTTGCCTTTACTTCTACCAAAGTACACTCCCCATTGTATCTAATAACAAAATCTACTTCCAATCCGCTATCTTTATGGAAATAATAGAGCTTACGTCCCATTTTGGTGAAAATATCCGCTATAAGGTTTTCAAAAATCGCACCCTTATACCCATAAAGATTACCGTTTAAAATATCATATTGTGTTCCTTCTTCGAGCATACTCACAAATAAACCGCAATCACTCATGTACACTTTAAAAAAATCTTTATCAGCATTTCCATCAAGCGGAAGTTCTGTAATGGAAAGATTATAACACTCTGATATAATTCCTGCATCTTCAATCCACTGAAGACTTCCTGCATATTTTTGATGCTGTAGATCCTTTTTTTATAGTAGAATACTGAAATTTTTATATTCTTTACTAAGCTGTTTAGGAATAGACTGAAAAACATTCCTTTATATTTGCTTTATCTTTTTCTCTGCATATTTTACCATATCGTCCTCATAGGAACGGATAATATCCCGTTGAATCTGCAATACTTCGTCCATTCGTTTAGTATTTATAAAAAGTCTGTACTACATCAGGCATACCCCCAACCACTGTATATTGTAAGAGAAGCTGTCTCATTCGTTTTATGCAAAGCTTCTGGAATTGAGTGTTTCAGTTTCGAGATTATTTTTAAGCAGTTCGATAACCGCGACATCTATCCCATTTGCCCACAAAAATTCCTCAAAATCCAAAGGATACATATCGATAACCGTTTCTGATCCAACTGGAATTGATTTTTGGTTCCTTGCCGTATCCCTTAACTCCTAGCGGCGAACCTGTTCCTATTACATCATATCGCCCATCTATTTTTAAAAAGTTTCAGAGCTGTTCTTGCTTCTGGGCACTCTTGGATTTCATCCAAAATTAGGACAGTTTCATCCTCCTCAAATACAGCTTCACTTCCTAATAAGGCAGATAACATCATTATAATATTATTAACTTCAGGGAACCGTTAAATGCTGAAATATAATCAGGATTTTCAAAAAAATTCAAATACACAACATTTTTATAATTCTTCTTGGCTAAAAATCAATAACAGAAAAAGTCTTTCCACATTGACGGCATCCTTTTTACAATTAATGGTTTTATGATTAATAGTATTTTTCCATTCTATGAGTTTTTGTTCAACTTTTCTTTTCAGCATAAGATTTCAACTCCTTATCCAATATATCTAAAGTATAGTCTAATACTAAAACTTTTTCAAGGGACTTTTTAGACAAAGTATCAACTTTTTCAAGGGACTTTTTGAATGAAGTATCAACTTTTTCAAGGACTTTTTGAATGAAGTATCAACTTTTTCAAGGGACTTTTTAGACAAAGTATCAACTTTTTAAAGGGACTTTTTATCGAACTGTAGCAGTTTGTAGCAGTCAAGAAAAAGTAGACACAAAAAAATGTTTTTCCTTTTTCTTTTTCAAAAGTGGACACTGGCCACACTTTTTAACTATTATTTATTTTCAAAAAAATAGACATACAGCATATTTTTTTACTCATCTTCCTTTTTCAAAAGTAGACACATCAAAGTAAAATCTGATTCCGGATAAAGAGGCTGATTTGACGCTTGTATCATATATATTAAAAAGGTCGCCCTAGGGTTGACCTTTTTTCATGCCTTTCGAGTTATGATGATATCATCAAATAAAAACAAAGAAAACGGAGGTATCGTTATGAGTAAAGGTTACACAGAGATAGTTTACATTTTGGACAGAAGCGGTTCTATGGCAGGGCTTGAAACGGACACAATAGGTGGCTTCAACTCGATGATTGAACAGCAGAGAAAGACAGGAGAAAAGGCTTTGGTTTTCGACTCTGCTTTTTGACACTGAACACGAGGTATTGCATGACAGGGTGCAGATTGACAAGGTTAAGGTTATGACTGACAAAGAGTATTTTGTAAGAGGTGGTACAGCCCTCTTAGATGCCGTGGGAGGCGCAATTGACCACATCGGGAATATACACAAGTACGCAAGGGCAGAGGATGAGACCTGGGAAGACCATTTTTGTAATCACCACTGACGGAATGGAGAATTCAAGTTTTATATATTCATACGATAAAAGTGCAAAAATGGTTAAAGATCAGCAAGATAAGTATGGCTGGGAATTTATTTTCATCGGAGCCAATATCGATGCCTATGCAGAAGCTGAGAGATTTGGCATACATAAGGATAGGGCAGTAAACTATGTATGTGACGGAGTTGGTACAGCCGGTATGTATCATGCGGTAGCAAAGGCTGTTAGTACAGTAATGATGGTTGACGATGCTGCAGAGGTCAGTGCCTGCCTTGATAACAGTGGCTGGGATAAAGAAATAAAAAGAGGATTATGAGAGAAGGGAGGAAAGAGGAGGACCGCACAGAAATATTAATGGATTAGATAAACTCTCAAATTTTTCTGTAGCAAAAATATTATTATTTGTGGTATAATATTGTTATAACATAAATATCCGGAGGATGAAACGATGAAGACATTGTTTAGCGAACAGAAAATAGTTATTGAGAATCCTAAATACACCATTTCCCTAAATGCAGAGGGACTTTCTTACAATACCGCAGATGGGAAAAATCACTTGAGATTAAGTTTTTCCGAGGTAGGTGCAATCTTGCCGATGAGATACTGCAATTCTAATCAAAGTTACAACCTTATATTTAGAGATAATCAGGGGAAAAATATCTGTGACATAGATACAGATACAAAGGCTAACAACGGGCACAACATTTTAGAAACCAAGCTTATTCTGGTCGCATTTTCGCATATAAAGACACACAGGCATTTCCTGACAATTTATTTACACTTGACCTTACCCTTGGCTTTAACCTTAAAGAAAAGGAGATAAGGATTGCAAACGGAGTTATAAGTGGTGCAAAGCATAAGGTCGATATCAACAGGATATGCAGAGCAAAGTGTGTGACAAACGGCACTATAAGCAATCTGGCAATCTACACCAAGGAAAAGGGTGGCTTCTTTGACACTCCTGACATGACTCTGCCTGTAAATGAGATTACTCTGCCTATCATTGAAGCTGCTATGGTTAGAAACACAGGCAGGGGATTGACTTTAGCAGGGGAGATGGATTCGGACAAAAAACTTCTGAATTTGTTATCATCCGATATATGGAACCAAACTTCTTTGTAGGAGAAGACGGAACCATAAAGGAGGAATGGCAGCAGAAGGCATATGAGAGCATCAGACAATACGGATACACTGTTGCAGAGCTTGTAGGCGACGATTATAAAAATAATTTTTCCCTATTGACATCTTTTATCACAATCAGTTATCATATCAAACATCAAACCTGTGAGGGAGAGTAGTAGTTAAGGGTTACTCATACCAGAGAGCTGTGATGGTGGAAATCAGCATGAGGAAGCTTAGTGAATGGACTCCTGAGGGCTTATCCGAACCAAGTAGGGTAAGACGGAGTGATGACCGTTATTCTCATTACCTGTGTGATGGCACGGGGTAAAGATGGTGCATTTGCATCAAATTGGGTGGCAACGCGGATAATATTCGCCCCAAGTGGAAGTTTTTTTCTTCTGCTTGAGGGCTTTTTATTAGATAGAAAATTTCTCCGAAATTCCCTATCTAATAAAAACTCTCCTAAGGATCGCACTGCGGCGGGTATGTAGATGTCGCTAGTGTGATCAGCTGAGCAGTGAATCCTGCAAAGAAGAATTCTTTCTTACGAAAAAATCCTTCTACCTTGTTTAGTGCTAAATGAACATCTGAATACTATAACTGTGTGGGTCCATTAGCTTACACCAAAAAGGAGAAATGGATATGAGAAAATCAAACAAAATGGTAGCATTAGGACTTGCACTTACACTTGCGGTATCAGCACTTACTGGCTGTGGAGGAATAAGCAGACTTCTTCAAGTACTGCTAAATCAGGAAATACTGCTAATACTTCTTCACAGTCAGGCAGTACTTCTAAGTCAGGAAGCTCTAGCACCGCTTCATCGGGAAAACAGGTTTCAAGCGGAGACAAAGGTAGTTGTAGGCATAGGACAGTTTGCAGAGCATAGGCTCACTTGACAACTGCAGAGAGGCTTTATAAAGGTCTTGCAGAAGGAGGCTATAAAGAGGGCGAAAACCTTGAAATAGTTTATGAAAATGCCAGTGCAGACAGTGGAATAGCGGCCCAGATAGCCAACAATTTCATAGCTAAAAAAGTAAATCTGATTTGTGCAATCACTACACCGATGGCTCAGATAAGCTATAGTGCCGCAAAGGACACAGACATCCCTGTTGTCTACACAGCCGTTACCAATCCTGTGGTAGCAGAGCTTGCAAAGGAAGATGGAACCCCAGGTTGGTAATATTACCGGTACTGCGACAAGCTCCCTATCAAAAAGCGACTTGAAATGATTAGAAAGATAATGCCTGATGCAAAGAAAATTGGAATTCTCTACTGTACAAGTGAAGTAAACTCAGAAATGTCAGTTAAGGAGTACAAGGAAGCAGCAAAGGATTATGGCTTTGAAATAATAGAGCAGGCGGTAACAAGTTCTGCAGATGTGCCTCTTGCAACTGACAGCATATTGACAAAGGTTGACTGCTTAAACAACATATTAGACAACACGGTAGTAAACAGCCTTGACATAGTTCTTGATAAGGCTAAAAAGGCAGGCAAACCAGTATTTGGAAGCGAGATAGAGCAGGTTAAGAAGGGCTGTGTTGCCAGCACAGGACTTGATTATGTATATGTAGGAGAAGAGACAGGCAAGATGGCGGCAAAGGTGCTTAAGGGCGAGGCTAAGGCCAGTGATATGAAGTTCCTTACCTTTGAAGAAGCTGATTTATATGGAAATGAAGAGGCTGCTAAGTCATACGGACTTACACTTCCTGAAGGATATAAAGAAGTAGGAAAGTAAAAAGCATGACGGCAAGCCTGAAATATGAAGCTGCTGTAAGCTACATTCATATATTTTACGAATGTAGCTAGTTGCTATATTTTATAGTATCAAAAGATAATAAATTCCTTTGCTGGCCTGCTAATAAAATGCAAAAGATATAATTGGTACTTAGATTTTTAGAAGATATGAATGAACCTGCTCATAGTTAGAAGTTGAGATAGATATTGATAGACATGGAGGCTAAAATGCAGATTATATTGGGAGTGCTTACGGAGGGGCTTGTGTATGCCATCCTCTCCTTGGGCGTGTACATTACCTATAAAATACTTGATTTCCCCGACCTTTCTGTGGACGGAACATTTCCACTCGGAGCGGCTGTTACGGTAGCTATGATTCTTCTTGGAGCACCGATTCCCCTTGCCATGCTAGCGGCAACGGCGGCGGGCGTTATCTTTGGGGCAGTTACGGGAATTATCAATGTAAAGTTTAAGATTCGTGACCTCATTTCAGGAATCATAGTAATGACAGCGCTTTACTCCGTTAACCTTAGAATAGCGGGCAAGGCAAATGTGCCGCTTTTTAGCAAACAGACTTTGTTTGAAAATGATGTCCTTGCTAAAATATTTCCTGAGGGAATGAAGCAGTATAGCAACCTCATCATACTAATAATCATTGTCTTGGTGGCAAAGCTATTGCTTGATTTTTACCTTAAAACTAAGTCAGGCTTTTTAATTCGTGCAGTTGGTGACAATGATGTGCTTGTAACCAGCCTTGCAAAGGACAAGGGAAATGTGAAGATACTCGGACTTGCCATTGCAAATGGCCTTGCAGCCCTTGCAGGAAGCGTATACTGTCAAATGAATGGTTTCTTTGAGATATCCATAGCACAGGAACCGTAGTTATCGGACTTGCAAATGTAATCATTGGAATCAGCCTTGTGAAGCATTTTAACTTTATAAAGCCTACTACAGCTGTAGTAATGGGTGCAGTTATCTATAAAAGCCTGCGTATCCGTAGCTATCTCTATGGGACTTGTGCCATCCGACTTGAAGCTTATTACAGCAGCTCTGCTACTGATTATACTTGCGGCAGGCAATCTTAAAAAGAGGAAAGGAGGCAGGGGCATAGATTGAACTTAAAAATATTTACAAATACTACAATCCCAGCACCGTCAATGAAATGTGCCTCTTTGAAGATTTTAACCTGAATATAAAAAGGGTGAGTTTGTATCAGTTATAGGAAGTAACGGCTCAGGCAAGACCTCTATGTTAAATCTCATATGTGGCAGTATCCCTCTTGATAAGGGAGACATAGTGATAGAGGGAAAGAGTATAGCAAGGCTTCCAGAATATGTGAGAAATAGGAGGATAGGCAGGGTGTATCAGAACCCTTCCCTTGGAACCTGTCCTGAGATGACAATACTTGAGAACCTCTCCCTTGCTGACAATAAGGGCAAGAAATTCGGACTTTCTTTTGGGATAAATAAGGCTAGGATTGATTATTATAAAGAAATATTATCGGGACTGGGCCTTGGACTTGAGGACAAGCTAAATACAAAGGTGAAGTCTCTTTCTGGCGGTCAGAGACAGGCTCTAACCCTGCTTATGTCAACTCTCACTCCTATTGAGTTTCTGATGCTTGATGAGCATACTGCGGCTCTGGACCCCAAGACGGCTGACCTTATTATGGAGCTGACAGATAAGGTGGTAAAGGAGAAAAAGTTGACGGCCATTATGGTAACTCACAACCTAAGATATGCTGTTGAGTATGGAAATAGGCTGCTTATGATGCATCAGGGTAAGGCGGTTATAGATAAGGCTAAGGAAGAGAAGGCTAAGATAACGGTAGATGATATACTTGGGAAATTTACGGAAATTAGTATTGAGTGTGGGAACTAATAAGTGGTATAATATTATATACTTAGTGACGCCCCTACCTCTGTAAGTACCAAAAAAGTTCAGCGTGCTTCGCACATTCACTTTTTTGGTAACTTACAGACGGGGCTGATTAAAGTCTGGGTATGATATTATACCACTTATTTATGTTTGGTAGGTTGAAGGGAGTAGATTAAAATGAACAAAGGTTTTAAGATTTCGATTAATTCACCGGTAGTACTTGGATTTTCGGCGATATGTCTGATTGCACTGGCTCTTAATATATTTACTAAGGGGCGACTAATAAGCTGTTTTTATGACCTATCATTCTTCCTAACCAATCCGATGACCTACCTCAGATTTTTTTCACACTATGTTTTTCGGTCATAGCGGTGTGGATCATTTTATGGAAATATCACCTATATCCTGCTCTTAGGCCCGCTGCTTGAGGAAAAATACGGAAGTAAACTCCTCATCCAGTCGATAGTAATTACTGCTCTTATTACAGGACTTGTGAATTATATCTATTTCCGAATGTAGCCCTTTGTGGAGCAAGTGGAGTGGTTTTACCTTTATTTTTACTTAGCTCATTTACAGGCTTCAAGGACAGAGAAATACCACTTACCTTTATATTGGTAGCTGTCATCTTCATAGGACAGCAGGTGTATGACGGTATTATGGTTAGGGACAATATTTCCAATCTCTCTCATGTACTTGGTGGTGTTGTAGGCTCGGTTATGGGATATTTGCTTAATAAGAATGGAATTAAGAGAGGGTGAGATTTAACCCTCTTTTTTTGAGGGAAATTTAATCATTGCATTATGATGACATTTGCGTTACAATGTCTTTAATAGGAGGTGTGATGCTATGGAAAAACGGCTACTCTAAATTTGAGGGTAAAATCCTACAGTAAAAGAACAGGCAGAAATAGTTTTGTCAAGATTGGGAGTGCCTATGTCTACTGCAATAAACATGTATCTTAATCAGATTTCACTTACCGGAGGTATTCCTTTTGCAGTAACTCTGCCGAAGGCTCCAGAGGATATTAATGCTGATGTCATGACTGATGAAGAAATCCATCGAAATTGCAAAATGGCTATGATGATGTAAAAGGCAGGTAAAGTAAAAAAAGCGACTGAAAGCACTCAAGAGGAATTAGAAGAATGCTTGTTGACAATTATTCGATATTTTATGTTATAAACAAAAGTGATGTAACGGTAACCAATGTTTTATATAGTGCATCAGATTTAAGCCAAAGATTGAGATGATATATTGCATAATGTAAGGAGACAAAATGATTAGATTCAACAACGACTACAACAAGCCTGCTCACAGCAAGGTGCTTAAGGCGGTTATGGATATAAGTGATGTAAGTTATCAGGGATACGGGCTGGATGAGCTTTGTGAAAAAGCTAAGGCTGAGATAAAAAAATACCTAAATAAGCCTGAGGCAGAGGTGCATTTTCTTGTGGGAGGCACTCAGACTAACTTCATCGTGATAACTTCTGCGCTTAGGAGCTATCAGAGCGTAATCAGTGTAGATTCAGGCCATATTAGTGTACACGAAACCGGAGCGATAGAAAATACAGGGCATAAGGTTGAGACAGTAGCAGGAAAAGATGGCAAGCTTACTGCTGCACAGGTAAAAGAGGTGGCAGAAAATTATAGAATCAGCGGTGTAAAGGAGCATATCACAGAGCCAAAGATGGTCTATATTTCATTTCCGACAGAATATGGAACTATCTACTCTAAGAAGGAAATTGAAGAAATAAGTGCGGTCTGCAAGGAGTATGACCTTTATTTTTTCATAGATGGAGCAAGGCTTAGCTATGGACTGGCAGCAGAGGGAAATGATGTAACTATAGAAGATTTGGCAAATTTTGCAGATGTATTCTACTGCGGTGGTACAAAATGCGGAGCAATGTTTGTGAGGCAGTCATCATTACCAACAAGTCTCTTATGCCTGGCTTTAGAAGCTATATGAAGCAAAATGGCGCTCTTCTTGCTAAAGGCTGGCTCTTAGGAGTACAGTTTAATGCTCTTTTTGAAGACGGACTTTACTTTAATTTAGCTGAGTCCTCTGTTAAATATGCAATGAAGATAAAGAGCCTTTTAAGGATAAGGGAGTTAAAACCTACATTGAAAGCCCAACCAATCAGCAATTTGTGATACTGAGCGAGGATCAAATGGATGAGCTTTCAAAAATATGCCTTTGAATATGAGGGAGATATGACGAAGACTCCCATATAGTAAGGTTCTGTACAAGCTGGGCTAATACTGAGGCTGAGGTTGATGAGCTGGTAGGAGACATTGAGAGATTATAAAAACTGAAAGTCAGAATAAAGGCTGTTTTAAGCCAAACTTTAGATTTTTACCACATGAAAACTTTAGATTTTGCTAAGGATATTAATCCCTTGACCTGCCCCTTAGGGACTGTACTACACTGTAGGCAGGAGGTGATGACTATGTTAAGAAATGAAATACAAAAAATGACCGGTCTTACGAGAAAGGCAATAGAGTATTATGAAGAAAGAGGACTGATTTGCCCGAAAAAAAGTCTGAGAATGGCTATAGAGACTATAGCGAGAGGGATATACAAATCTTAAACAAGATATCTCTTTATAGGGAAGGTGGGACTGAGTATAACTGAGATTGAAAATGTATTGAACTATAATACCTTGTCATCTGATGCTACGAAAAAGCGACATGAGGTTAAGTACAAGAAAAAAAGAAAGGACATACTGGGTCGCTTATAAAGGGGAAAACGACAATGTAATTCAAGAAAGACTCGCAATTCTTGAAAATGAAGAGACTATTTATGAGAGACTTGAAAGAGCTTTTTCGGGATATTTTGGTATGATGATATTTAGTGCATATCAGCCTTTTTAAAGCGAGCCATTAAAAGAATCAGGAATTTCAGCGTATAATGAGTATATAAACTATCTGGACAGCCTCTTACATTTGAATTACCTGAAGAAGAAAGAGATTATATTGAAAAATACTGCCGGTTTAGGAATGAGTGAATTTAAAAATGTTAACAATGCTAAGATTAAAGCTGTAGAAGACATCAAGCAGTGGTGGGCTGAGAACAAGGATCATGTACTTCAAATATGAGGAATTTAAAAATAGTGATGAATACGCAAGCAGTCTGATGAAGAAAATATATGACAAGCTTTAAAAATATATGGAGGATAATAATTACTATGAGTTGCAATTCCTCTTATCAGGCAATTTAGTAAAACCTATGATGATTATTACAAGAAGTCGCTTGAAGCAGATGATGAGTATATGAAGATGCATAAGATATAAAATTACAAAATAAGTAAAATATCCTGCCCCTGCCTGAATAGGGTGGGGCTATTTTATCAGCAAAAAGCAAATATTTTTGATGTAACTATTGACATTACATTAAAACCATGATATATTATCCACATCAGATGAAACAACAAAGATTACATCAAAACAAACAACATATTAAAGGAGAAAACTACTATGACAAACAAAGAAAAAAAGCATTGGCACTTATTAACACATTTACAACAGGTGATGTAAACAAGGCAAAGGAACTTTTTGGCAGACAGCTATATTCAGCATAATTTAGCTTATGGCACAGGAGCAGAGGCATTTATAGAGGCGTTGCTATCTTAATTCAGCACCGGTAAAGACTACGGTAGAGAATATAAGAGCATTTGAAGATGGTGACAAGGTATTCTTACAGACAGTTTACAACTTTGCAGGAATGGGAGAGCAGGTAGCTTTTGATATCTTCCGCTTTGATGAAAATGGTAAAATTGCTGAGCACTGGGACAACCTTGTCGCAAAGGCAGAGCCCTAACCCATCAGGACATACTCAGATAGATGGAACACTTGAGAAGAAGGATGTAAATAAAGAAGAGACTAGAGAAGTAGTAAGCAACTTTGTAAGGGATGTACTTCGTGGTGAGAATCTTGATAAGCTTACATCATACTTTGACGGAGATAATTATATCCAGCACAATATAAGCATAGCAGATGGACTCTCAGGGCTTGGGGTCGCTCTTGAAGCACTTGGAAAACAGGGAATCCAGATGATATATGACAAAACCTACTTTGTGCTTGCTGATGGAGACTATGCGCTTGCAGTAAGTGAGGGAACCTTTGGAGGAACCCCTACTTCATACTATGACCTTTTCCGCGTGGAGAATGGCAAGATTGCTGAGCATTGGGATGTAATGGAGACTATTGCGATTTAAAGAGACTTGGCAGAACCAGAACGGTAAATTTTAATATATTCTAGGCTGGGTGCCTAAAAGCGAGTAATAGCTTTTTGGCACCTATATTCTTTAAAATAGGCCTTTGTAAATGGAGTTTCTTTTACTTTTTCTTTATAATAGCTATACTATAATCAGTATAAAAAAATGGAGGTAGTTATCATGGCAGAGGTAGTTAATGTTAATTTCAAGTTAGATGCGGATATTAAGAAAAAGCATGGAAGAGGCTTTGCTCGGAAATGGGGATTTCTATGAGTGCAGGCATTTAAGATATTTGCAAAAAGTAGGAAGAGAAAAAAGAATTCCGTTTGAGATATCAGCTGATCCGTTTTTATTCGGAGAGTAATATCAGATATTTAGAGGAAAAAATTGAAGAATATAAAGCTGGAAAGCTTAAATTTGCAGAACATGAACTATTGGAGGATTAAGAATTATGCAAGTATCGCAAGTGCAGTGGGATTTTGATGCATGGGAAGATTATCTGTATTGGCAAAATCATGATAAAAACGTTTTAAGACAGATTAACAAACTTGTAAAAGGACATAAGTCGTAGTCCGGTTGAAGGCCTAGGCAAGCCAGAGCCTCTAAGGGAAAATCTCAGTTGACTTTGGAGTAGGCGGATTAATAAAGAGCATAGGCTTGTATACCTAGTTAGAGAAAATACTGTGTTTATATTTTCTTTTCGAGGTCACTATGATGATTAGAACTGATGTTGGATAGGTATTTTATAAGCCTGGTTGTAAAGTATTGACATTACATTTAATTGAATATAAAAATATCTTCAGGAGGAAGATTAATGCAGATATCAAGTAGGTTTACAGTGGCACTACACATATTTACCTGTGTGGACACTTTTTAGGAGAATACAAGATTACAAGTGACTTTTTGGCAAGCAGTATCAATACAAACCCTGTCATTATAAAGGAATATACTAACCAAGCTTAAAAATGCAGGGCTTATCACTGTTGCCAGGGGAACAGGTGGGATTACACTTACAAGACCTTTGTCGGACATATCGTTTTACGATGTTTATCAGACAATTGAGCCGGTTGAAAATGGAGAATTGTTTCACTTTTCACGAGCTCAAATCAAACTGTCCTGTAGGAAAAATATACAGGACTTCTTGATGGTAAGTTAAAGTCCATTCAGTCAGCCATGGAAAATGAAATGAAAATATACACTTGCAGACCTACATACCGGAATGCAGGAACTGCTTAAGAAAGAAGCGTAAAATGAATATTACAAATCTTCAAAGAGAGAGACTGGACTATCTGGCTAAAGAATTTGCCAAAGAGTCAGAAGACTATAAGGATATAGCGATACCCGAAGATACAGAAGGTAAGCAGAGGGTACTTCGTTCGTTAATGAACGTCCGCCTGCCAAAAGCAATAAATGATGAAGTGCTTAGGTTCAGGATGAATATTTAAGAGAGAGAGCAAAAGAAGTTGGAATAGTAGATATTTCCAATATTCCTGAAGTAAATAAAGGAATATCGATTTGGCAGGGAGATATCACAAGACTTGCTGTGGATGCCATTGTAAATGCTGCTAATTCACAGATGCTAGGCTGTTTTGTGCCTATGCACACCTGTATAGATAATTGTATCCACACCTTTGCTGGGGTTCAGCTTCGCCTTGAGTGCAATAGGCAGATGAAGTTAGTTAGGGACAAATACGGAAAGAACTATGAACAGCCAACTGCTATACCTATGCTGACCAATGCATACAATCTGCCTGCAAAGAAGGTCATCCACATAGTAGGCCCTATTGTAAATGGGATGCTTACAGCAAAACATGAAAAGGATTTGGCTGACTGCTACAAGAATACCTTGGATATGTGCAGAGAAAATGGACTAAGAACAGTTGCTTTTTTCTGCATTTCAACAGGGAGTATTCTGCTTTCCTGGTAGAAAGGGCGGCAGAGATAGCCGTTAAGACTGTAAAAAGAATGGCTGTCAGAGAATGAAGGGCAGATTGACAGAGTTATTTTCAATGTGTTTAAGGATGAGGATAGGAGTTTATGGAAGCAATTGCATAATTAGAAATTATCTTATATAATAAAAGTAGGGTTTTCCCTACTTTTTCATATAATCTGGAGGTAAACAAATGGTTAATAATACATTTATTGATAATGCAAAGGTTATGTCTAAGGGACAGGTCACAATTCCAAAAGGATATAAGAGAGATTCTAGGGTTTCTTGCGGTGATAGGATAACTTTTATTGTAGAGAACAGGGAGTGTGCGCCTTATTAATTCTGCGGTATACATGCTCATGCAGATATTACAGGCGCAAATGGCGGATGAAGCAGAAAAACAGGATTAAACTCGGATGATGCGGTTATGGATATGGTAAAAGAAATTCGCTCAGAAAAGTGTGGAATGATGAAAGTTCTTATTGATACCAATATACTTATATCTTCTGCTCTTAGTAGCAATGGAGTTCCTTACCAAGCTTTTTGTAAAAGCAGTAGCTATCTAATCATCTGGAATGATTTGTGAGCAAAATATAGATGAAATGCGTCGTATCTTTAATAGAAAATTTCCTACTAAAATACATCGTTAGAGTTTTGTCGTTAGCATTGCTGACACTTGAGATTGTTCCTACGCCTATTGAAGAGCAGGAACTTGAATCAAAAATACGAGATATAAATGACGAGGCCGATTCTAAGAACGCAATCAGTCGCTGGGGCAGATATATTGCTCACAGGAGACAAAGATTTCATTGAGTCAGGAATATTTAACCCTAGGATTATGACTGCAACAGAGTTTATGAATGAAAATTAAGTAAAGTAGGTTGAACTTGGATATAAAAAGGGTAGTGGAACTTGAAAAAGTGAAGGATGATTTATCAAAGATGGAGGGTGAATTAATAAAGAAAATTCTAAGTTGTAGGGCTAATGTGTTGTTTGTTGACAAAGTCACGCCTCCACTAATAAATGTCCAGACTCGCTAGAGTAGGAGGTGCGGACATAAAGTTGGACTCTTATAGAGCTCTGAAAAGGAGCTTTTATGTATTCTAAGCAACAAAAGAGGCGGCATTAAAACTGTATAAAGCAATCCAAATCAGTAGAGTGAAACTGTAAGAATTTTTAGGATACCCAACTAGAAAACAATTATATAACTGGGTATGATGAAAAACATCCACCTAAAAAGCGTAAAAAATTAACTGCGGTGGGAAATCCGCCCTATCATCCTAGAAATCCTTCATTAGAATGTTAAACTTAATGCAATTTATCGTTGCTTTGAACTGGGTGAGAATATAAAATATGTATCAGAAGATATTGGTTATAGCAGAGCCAGTATATATCAATGGTATAAGCGATACCTGAAAGAAGGTGCAATAGGTCTTATGAATAACAAAAATATTCCATCAGGAAAGTTGACAGAAGGAAGTTCTTCTAGAATTAAAATAATTTCATCAACAGAAGAAATAGAAACATTAAGATCACAAATGCAAGATATGCAAATGGAGATAGATATTCTCAAAGAAACAATAAATGTATTAAAAGACACCGGCATCGACCAAACAGCTCTCAGCAACAGAGAAAAAGGCAGTGATAATCGATGCCATAAAGAATAAATACTCACTGCCTTCACTGCTACATAAGTTACAAATATCAAAAGCAGTTACTATTACCAGAAAGCTATATCACGTAAAGATAAATATGAAAAACTTAAGGACTAGGATAAAAAGGATTATATGAAGAAAAATAAGAAGCGATATGGATATCGAAGAATTCATCATCCTTAAAACGAGAGAATATGAGTTATTTCAGAAAAAGATAATTAGACGTATTATGCGTGCAGAGAGGCTAATAGTAAAGATTACAGCCAAATATAACTCCTATGCTGGTGAGATAACTCCTGCTGTGCAAATAAAATTAAAGGGTGATTTTACTACAAAAACCTAACGTAAATGGTTGACAGATATAACAGAGTTTGCCATTCCCTCAGGAAAAGTATATCTTTCTCCAATAGTGGATTGTTTTGACGGTTTATTAGTAACTTGGAACATTAGTACATCGCCTGATGCCAAACTTGTTAACAAAATGCTGGATAATGCCATTAGTAAGTTACAACTCGGTAAACCTATCATACATAGTGATAGAGTGTACACTAGCGTGGCTCGGTTGGATTGAACGAGATGAATAATACCCGGATTAACAAGATCGATGTCTAAGAAAATTTTGCTCTCCTGATAACTCAGCTTGTGAAGGTGTATTTGGCAGATTAAAGAACGAGATGTTTTATAACACTGATTGGAGTGGAGTAAGTCTTTCAAAGTTTATAGATATATTAAATAATTATCTTCTTTGGTATAATGAAACACGAATATCATTAGGATATATGAGCCCTATGGAGTACCGACGAAGTTTAGGATTAGTAGTTTAGTTAGTCCCAAAAATCGTGCACTCGTATGTGAAACTTTTTCTGTAAATAGCTATTAAGCAATAGGTCTTCTATGATAAAATATAAATCATAGGAGGCCTTTTTATTATAGTAAAGAGAAAAGAAACCGGTACACAAGTTGTAATGACTGAAGGTAAAGAAACATTATTCAGCAGTTACTTCAAGAGTATGATATTGAAACAGCTGAAGACATTCAGGATGCACTAAAGATCTGTTAGGTGGAACCATCAAAGAGATGATGGAAAGCAGAAATGGATGAACATCTTGGATATAGTAAATCTGAGAGATAGTGATGACTATAGAAACGGCTATAAGCCTAAGATGGTTAACAGTGACTATGGTCAGGTCGGAATTGAGGGTTCCTCAGGATCATAAGTCTACTTTTTGAGCCTCAGATTGTTAAAAAGCGTCAAAAAGACATTTCAGATATTGACCAGAAGATTATATCTATGTATGCAAAAGGAATGACAACAAGGCAGATTTCAGAGACGATGAGGATATCTATGGTTTTGAAACGTCTGGAAGGCTTCATTTCAGATGTAACAGATAAAATCCTGCCTCAGATTGAAGACTGGCAGAACAGGCCATTAGATGAAGTTTATCCAATCCTTTATATTGATGCTATCCACTATTCTGTCCGTGATAACGGCGTAATAAAGGAAGCTTACGACCTATGTCATCTTAGGTAGTAATACTGAGGGGAAAGAAAAGTGCTTACAATACAGGGTAGGTGACAATGAAAGCTCAAAATACTGGTTATCCGTACTAAATGAGCTTAAAAACAGAGGTAAAGGACATCCTTGTAATCTGCGCTGATGGTCTTACCGGTATAAAAGGAAAGCCATTGGGCGATGCTTTCCTAAAACAGAGTATCAAGATGTATTGTTCATCAGGTTCGTAATACATTGAAATATGTACCCTGATAAGAGACAGAAAGCATTTAGCGACAGATTTGAAGACCATTTACCGAGGCTTCTGATGAAAAGAAAGCTCTAGTGGCCTTGGGAACAGGTGACTGAAAAATGGACACCAAAGTATCCTAACTCAATGAAACGCTGGAAGGATAACTGGGATGTTATTTCTCCTATTTTTCAAGTTTTTCTTCCGTTGTTAGAAAGGTTATTTATACAACTAATGCTATAGAATCGCTTAATTCTACATACCGTAAGCTAAACCGCCAAAGAGCGTATTCCCAAGCGATACAGCCCTCATAAGGCCTTGTATTTAGCTACATTTGAAGCAACTAAAAATGGACTACCACGATACGAAACTGGGCACAGGTCTACGGTGAGTTAAGCATTATGTATGAAGGACGACTGCCTGAATAAAAATACAGTGGTAAAAAAGCGGGTGGCTTAGCCACCCTGTATTGACATACACTTTTTTAACTGTTATATATAACACAAGGATGAAAATCCTATCTTAAAGATTTCCACCCTATATTATCATAGAAGATTTTTATTTTACAGACTTATCTTCATAGTCTCACTCGCTACGGTTTTTCTGTAAGATGCTGTTGTAATATGGCTTTGTTGACGAAAAACCTGATGCGCTCCTTAGGCATTAATAGTTCCGGCTGTTTGATTGATAAGTCGGCACAAACAAAAACATCAATCCACATGGGGGGCAGGTGGTTGTGCGCTGCCTTTAATCTGGTATTCGGGTTGTTATTTGCATAAATTTAAGGTATCAGCTACGAATGATAAATTCTAAGCGAGCGCATTAGGCGTAGCGAAGCGGATGCCGGAGCGAGTCTGAAATGTTATCATTCGGAGCGTCACTACGGTGGGCTAGATAGCTGATGACAGCAAAAACTGATAATGCCTAAGCGGCGCATCAGGCGTAGCGAAGCGAATGCCGTAGCGAGTCTGGACATTTATCGAGTTTTGCGTCAACTCAGATGATTTATAACAACTCTACAAATTAGAATTTGTGGAGACAGGCAATGCAATTAAATTCACTTATAAAATTACAGGAGGCTTAGTATGAACAGTATTTTTCACAGAGTTAGCGTTAGGAAATATAAGGATCGTCCGGTGGAAGAGGATAAAATAATGACGGTCATAAAAGCGGGAATGCAGGCTCCAAGTGCAGGTAATCAGCAGCCTTGGGAGTTTTATGTTGTGACAAACCGTGACAAAATTAAAGAACTCTCAAAGATAAGTCCTTATGCAGGCTGTGCCGCCAACGCACCTGTTGTCATTGTTCCGGTATTCAGGAGAGAGGGGCTTAGATTTCCTGAATATGCTGAGATTGATATGGCTATTGGACAGGAAAATATGTGGTTAGAAGCTGATTATCTAGGCCTTGGCGGTGTATGGCTAGGAGTAGCACCCGTAAGTGAGCGAATGGAGGCTGTAGCCAAAGTACTGAACCTCTCCGATGATAAAGTCGCATATTCCTTATTTCCTATGGGATATCCTGCAGAAGAGGGTAAACAGCAGGATCGCTTTGATGAGGCAAGAATACACTATGTTTCCTGATAATGTCCTTTAGTGCTTTCGAACTTATTTCGGTCGCAAATTCGGTCGTAAAATTTTTACGATTGAAATCGTAAATAAATTCAGTTAAATCATAAAAGGAAAGAACATAAATTTACGATAAAATGTATATTCAGATAATGTTAACATTAGAATAGTTATATTATATATACGAGTTTGAAAATATCGGATATTTCCAGCTTGATCATCATGAGATTAAGCTGGTATAAATATGGAGGTAGGACTTTTGGTAAATTGGAAGGATATTCCTAAAATTGATGCACACATTCATCTGATGCCTGAAGATGTGATTCAAGCTAATTTGGGACATAGCTATGTATTTATAGACTATGGCAGTGTTGATGACTATAAAAAGATAATGGAGCGGTATAATATTAGAAATAGCTTTTGTCATGCGTTTAATGATCATATATATACTCTCCATGGATTTTAAGGTTGAAACTGTTCATTCCAATATGCTTGCTATGGCACAGAAGATGCCTTTTGAAACTGCGTTGTTTCGCAGATGTTGACGATAGAAAAAAATATCAATGAAACACTAGGAGAGTTAGATAAGGTAATGGATAAAGCTGAATTCATAGGAATAAAACTTCATCCCAGTAATGCAGGATATCCCATAGATGGATGCTATTATGTAAAAATAATTGAATATGCAAGCAAAGAGATATTTTTAGTTGAAATTCATTCTTACCCTAAAGAACATTTACAGGATGATGTGTGTTCTCCAAGCCGGATTAAAAATGTATTAAAGAAGTACCCTAATGCAAAAGCTTTCTGTGCGCACTTGGGTGGTTCCAGTGGAAGACTTATATGGTCTTAATGCATATTTTAATTTCTCCGCAATCCTGCCTGATTATGTAAATAGATTTGGAATAAAGAGGACAAATGAGATACTGCGCTTGATAGGTGTGGATAAACTGGTTTTTGCAACAGATTTCCCGGATAGCAGATGCTTAAAACCAAAGGAAATTTATGATAAATATTTTTGAAATACTTAATGAAATGGACTTTTCTCCGGAAGAAGCTGAGAATACATGCAGAAACAATGCCCTGAAGATGATTGGTAAAATATAAATATATGTTAATAATAATCAAGCATAAATTATCTAATAAAAGGGGGAAAAGGCTATGAACTATTTTAGAGACCGTATGTCAGAGGAACAGGAACAAAGGAGGAGCAGATTGCAGAAGTTAAAAAGGCACTTACTTCTGCGGAATCGATAGTTATAGGTGCAGGGTGCAGGGCTTTCAACATCTGCAGGGATTCACTTACAGTGGAGAGATTTAATAAATATTTCTTTGATTTTTGCAAGGGAATATGGGATTAGTGATATATACTCCGGTGGGTTTTATCCTTTTCCGGATGTAGAGACAAGGTGGGGCTGGTGGGCAAGGCATATTTACTTTAACCGTTATGTCGATGCACCTAAGCCTGTTTATAAGGAATTGTTATCTCTAGTAAAGGATAAGGATTATTTCGTTATTACTACAAATGTAGACCATCAGTTTCAAAAGGCGGGCTTTGATAAGAAAAGGTTATTTTATATTCAGGGAGATTATGGCTTATTTCAAAGCGTAAATCCTGAGATTAGAAAGACCTATGATAACGAAGAATGGGTGATGAAGGCTATGGAGGCGGAGGGCTTTGTAAAAGATGAAAACGGTATTTTTACGGTTCCAAAATCTGGAAAGATATCTATGGCAATTCCTACTGAATTGATTCCAACCTGTCCTGATGACGGCTCCGCTATGACAACTAACCTTAGAGCTGACTACAGCTTTGTAGAGGATGATGGCTGGCATAAGGCAAATGAGGCCTACAATGAATTTATAAGAAGCCACAAAGATTCAAAAACATTGTACCTTGAGCTGGGGGTTGGTGCCAATACTCCCGTGATAATCAAATATCCATTTTGGCAGTTTGTGAAAAATAATAAAAATGCTACCTACGCCTGCATAAATTACGGAGAAGCATTCTGCCCGGAGGTAATTGAGGATAGAAGTATTTGTATTGATGGAGATATAGGAAATGTGGTAGAATTATTAAAAGGATAATGATGGGAGATGATGTAGATGATTTTATACCATGGAAGTAATATGTCAGTAGAGCACCCTAAGCTGATTAAACAGAACCGCCATTTAGATTTTGGCTTTTGGCTTTTATACAACTTCAAATCGTGATCAAGCAGTAAATTTTTGCAGGAAAGGTTGTGGAAAAAGAAGTAAAGAATGGCAGAGCGACCTTGAATATTTATTCTTTTGATGAAGAAGTAGCATTTAAGGAATGCAAACTACTTAAGTTTGATGCTCCAGATGAAGCATGGTTGAGCTTTGTGGCTGCGAATAGACAGGGCATTTATGAAGGGGAGCGGTATGACTTGGTCTATGGAGCGGTTGCAAATGATGATGTATATAGAACTATTACTTTATATATAACTGGGATACTTGACAAAGAGCAAACACTGACTGCGCTTAAGGTGCGTAAATTATTTAACCAATTAGTATTTACGACAGAAAAAGCTTTAGAATACTTACGCTTTGAAGGAAAGGAGCTTGTATGAATGAAGATCAATTTAGCGCCATGTTGACACTTATTGTTCCACCTATCATTGAACAAATAGCTAAGAATAGCAATGTGGATGAAAACGAGATAATTCATATTTTCTACAAGTCAAAACTTTATGAAGAGTTGTCTGATGAAAAGTCAAAGCTATGGCACTATGGGCCAATGACCTTATATACTATGTATCAGGATGAATTGCTGACAGGTTCATATTCTTATCCGGAGGAGGCCTAAAATGAGCAAAGAAGCTAAATTTCTAGTTTATTGTATGGAAAGGTACCGTCATTCCAAAGCACTGTCAGGCCAAGAAGTAGCTGAACTCTTTGAAAAGTATAGGGTTTATGACTATATAACAAAATATTTTGAATCCCTACATACAATGGGAGACATATGCATTATACAAGACATAGATGATTATATAGACAGTGCAAAGGAAGCTTTAAATAATATTTCAGACAGACAATCTAACATTTATTCAGATATTTTACAGAGAGTGGCTTTGCAAATAGAGTAAAAGATGGGGTGCTGATATGAAAGAGATTATGCTCAAAAAGATTGAAACCTTTAATTATTCAATTGATTATTTTTGGAATAACATACTCCATATCCTTTGTGCTTAGAGGCCGGTACTTTTTGGTTGGCTCATACACAATAACTTTGCCTATATATGGGTTGTAATGATTATACTTACAATGTTTGACAAGTATATATATTCATATGCAATACAATTGGAAATATAATTGGTATACTTTTTGGGGCAGGTTTTGGGAGAATATATCCTAAAGCTATCTAGAGCAAAGATAGCCACTGAAACGAATGTTGATAAGATACGAGTTCTTGAGAATAGATACTATCATCTGTATTTATTTGGATTAGTTTTATTATCATTGTTATCGTACTTGTATTTATAAATAAGTTGATAAGCGAAAGTTAAACAGATAAAAGAAAAAAATCATCGAGCCTTTTTGGCCCCATGAGTTTTTGTTGTTCTGGTATTATGCTAAAGTACTTCTTAACATCCAAAGAATCTTTGCGTAGTCCTCAAGGAAGCCATCCATCTTTGCGCTTACAAGCGTATCATTTTCATCCTCAGCTTTCTCCTTGAGAAGTCTAGCACTTGCGTGAAGTGTCTCAAAGTCAGCGAGAACATCGCTAAATACAGCGTGCATATCCTGAACGAAATCTCCGGCAGGATCTTTGATTGTAGCTAACTCAGCAAAAGCCCCTTCATTGTAGAAACAGGCTTTTTCCCATCCATAAGCATAAGCTCTGCAAGCTCATCTATCTGTCTGTTAACAAAATTATAATACTCTTCAAGTTTAGCGTGTGACTGAAAGAAAGTCTTTCCCTGTACATACCAATGATAACTCTGTAATTTGTGATAAAAATGTACAAGGTTTGATAAGTAAATATTCATTGTTCTTTCCATAATAAAACTCTCCCTTCGATTTGTTGTTGTTTACTGCTTCATGCTAACACAATCGTAATATTATTTAAAGACCGATGACGATTTAAAAATAGCAAAAAAATAACGATAATTATTATCAATAATTTGTGCAAAAATTTTTGACTCATATTTTATAGACCTATCGTATTAAAAATTAAAATGATAATCATACGATTTTGTGGTATACTTGATCCTTATAAGGTTCGCGTGAAACAAAGATTTAGAAGTCACATATCAAATGTATTAAAAATTATTGAAAAACCACATTAACTATAGAGCTTAGTCACATCGTAAAAATGAGGAGATATTTAATGAGTCAGGAATACGAATTTGTCAGATACAGTCGTTTGCACCACATAAGGTATTTTTTAAAATGAAAATAAAATATAGAAATTATCACACGCATAATGCATTTGAACTCCTTTTTGTACTTGACGGTGAGGGTGAGGCTATCTCTTCAAACAGGCTTTATAGAGCTAAGAAAAGGTTCGATTGTACTTATAAATCCTTACGAGCCTCACGAAATACAGAGTCGCTGAGGGGGCTGTGCTTGGACTGTTTTTACAGGTATCAAGGCATTTTGCAGAGATTACTTTCCTTATTTTTCGAGTATAACCTTCGCAAAATAAGCCATTTTCAAATGATACAAAGCTAATCAAAGAAAAAAATGCTGGAAATAGCACTCTACTATCTTGAGGCCAAGCCATTTTTGAAATGGAATTGGTTTCACTTATGGCTGACTTTCTTTGCGGACTTATGAAGAATTTGATTTTTGCATTATGGATGAACATAACCATTCAATCAGGGAAAAGCGGATTCAAAGAATGAAAAGGATAACAGCCTATATAAATGACCATTACACCGAGCCTATCAGACTTGCTGAAATAGCGGAGATGGAGCGACTACAACTACTCATATTTCACATTTATTCAAGGATTACTACGGCATTTCATTTCAGGATTATCTGAACAATCTTCGCTTTGAAAAGGCTATGACAATGATACTTAACACAAAGGCTTTTCGCAGAACTGAGATAACCATTGCGGGAGGGTTTTCAGATGCAAAAATATCTCTCAGGGATAATCAGGAAAAGACTGGGATGCGACCTATCAGAGTATAGAAGCAAAATGGCATCTAACGATGGTTTAATCAGTGAGAATGATGCTAAGAACCTGCTTGAATACAAGTACACTGATGAAGAGGGAATTAAAATGCTGAAGGAATTGGGCTTAATCTGGTCCAATTTTCTTCTTGACATTTTTGCATTATGCGATATAATACAAATAAGACATATAATTCACATGTGAATAAGGCTGAAAGGAGGAGAAATGAGGCTAATATTTGATTTTGAAAGTAAAACCCCAATTTATCAGCAGCTAAGAGACCAAATAGTTGTAGGGATAGCTGAGGGGAGACTCACTCCCGGTGAAAAGCTTCCTACAATCAGAGCACTTGCGGATGAAAGCGGTATCAATATGATGACTGTGAGCAAGGCTTATCAACTGCTAAACAATGAAGGCTATATAGTAACTGACAGGAGGAAGGGAACGCTTATCAGTAACAAGATTAAGACCAGTCCTGTGGGAGAGGAAAAGCTTAAAGAATTAAGAGTAATCATTTCAGAGCTCCAGCTTTCGGGGCTGTCTCTTGATGAAGTGCTTACCATTTGTACAGAATACTATAAGGAGGGATTGTAATGTTGTTATTTAACATACTTATGTGGGCAAGTATATTTTGGATTGCACCGCTTTTAGGATATCTAATGACAAATAATGCAAAGTTCAAGAAAAAAACATAGCTGTTGGCGTAACCTTTATGGAAGAAGGCAAACAGGATGCAGAGGTCATTTCAAGGCTTAATAGATATAAAAAGCAGATTAAAATGATTACGATAGTTTTATTGCTTGCTATAATTCCCGGGGTGTTTGTATCCAAATTTTGGATACTGCTTACCTATTACCTTGTGTGGACAGATGTAACCATATTCATATATGCCATACCATTTTACCTTTGCAACAAAGACTTAAAAGCGATTAAAAAGAGAAGGGGCTGGGTACAGCACTCAGGAGAAAAAGTTGAGATAGATATGGAAAAACATACCTAATTTCAGGAGATATCACCTTTGCTTTTCATCATCCCTTGCATTGTAAGCCTCCTGCCTCTTATTTGGGATAGAACTTTTTATGTCCTTTATATAACCTCAGCGGTCTCGGTACTTGTATTTTGGTTTTCATACCGCTATTTTTACAGAAACCGCTCAGAAAGAGTAAATGAAGAGAGGGGGTTGACAAGAGTGCTGACTCAGATAAGGCATTATAACTGGTCTAAGATCTGGATAGTCGCATCTTGGCTGACCATACCACTTAGCTTTTCGGGACTGTTGTTTATAAGTCATCCATTTATGGCTTTGGCACTCATATTTATTGCTACAGGAGCAATCTGCATAGAAGCTGTGGCTATTGAAGTTAAACTTAGGAAGATGCAGGAGAGGCTTACAAAGGGAAGTGGTGTAGGAACGATAGTGGATGAGGATGACAAGTGGATTGGAGGTATGATTTACTACAACCCAAATGACAGCAGGCTCATCGTAAATGAGAGGGTGGGTATGAATACTACTCTTAACTTAGCCCGTACCTCAGGCAAGGTAATTACAGCTATACTTTTTGTGTTACTTTTATGTTTGCCTTTCACAGGCCCTGCTATGAATGCTTACTACCAACAGCCTATTAAGATAGAGGTAACAAAGGATGAGATTCAGGCAGTCCAAGGCATCAGTAATTACCATATAAAGCTGACCGATGTCAAGAATGTAGAGCTAATAAATGAGCTTCCGGATGATTTGGTAAGGGTAAATGGAACTTCATTTGACGACTTATTAAAGGGAGATTTTAGAAATGGAAATGAGAATCTCACACTCTTGCTAAGACCTGAAAGTAAGCCATTTATAAGGATAACTGACAAAAATGGAAAGATATTTGTATTTAGTTTTTAGAGGGGATGATAAGGGAAGTTTGAGGAGATAAGACAAAACTTAAGATAATTTTTTATATGTTAAATTAAAGAATAATATGGAAACAAGATATAAATAGTGTATAATAACTTATAAATGGTAAACGACTTTAAGGAGCATCTTAAAATGAGCAAAAATCAGAGATTATTTTTTTATGCAAACAAGATTGATTAGACTGGTGCACTAGAATGGAAATTATCAATTGAGAAAGTTATTGATATATTTAAAAAGCCAAAAGTATTAGGATATATTGAAGATAGTTATGGAATTTTTCACTGTGAGGGGTGATGGGGCAGTTTTGGAAGATGTATCAGAGTTTGTCGGGAGAAAGGGGATACAGGTAAATGCTTGAATTATCAGATGGATTACTTTTTGTATCATCGGGAAGCTACTGCGATGTGAACGAACCTGATATAACAAAATGTGCCAAAAACAAAGATTTTGGTCAGGGATTTTACCTAACATCATCTAAAGAACAGGCAGAAAGTTTCTTGGTATATCTATAATCAAAAAGCAATGGCAGAAAGAAAGGTTTTAGTAGAGCAGAATTTTGGTTATATTTCTGCGTTTGAAGTAAAGATAGTCAATGACATAAAAGTCAATATTTTCAAAAGAAGCTGATAAAGAATGGTTTACATTGTATAGCGACACATAGAAAGAAAAACTCTTTTGTTGGAATTGAAAAAAAGAGATGGATAAGTATGATGTTATTGTTGGGAAAATTGCAGATGATGCCACAAATGCAGTATTAACTGCATACATCGCAGGGGTTTTTGGAGAGATTGGCAGTAATGAAGCTGATGAATTTTGTATCAAACAATTACTACCTAATAAACTTAAAAATCAATATTGTTTTGAAAACGATAAAAGCATTGAAGTGTATAAAGCATATAGGAAGTGAGAAAATATGGCTGAAAAGATGATTAGTAGAGATAGACAGGAGTATACAATTGATTTACTTATTACTATGGTTGTAGCTGAAATCTCTGAAGATACAGGCCGTGATCCTAAAAGAAGTGTTGCCTGATTTTCTCTTGTCAAAGACTGGAAGGGCATTGTATGATAGCGATACAAAACTTTGGTGTAATGGTCCGTCATATATTGCAGATGTGTATAAGGAAGAGATAAGCAATGAGGATATATCCTGATTTACACCAAAACTTAAGATAATCGTAAGAATTAAAAACCAAATTTATGCTATACTTTAGAGATAAACTCTAAGGAGAACTTTTATAGATGGAACAAAAAGGTAATAAAGACGTACTTAAGAATATAATGTGGTCGCTTGTCACCATAGTGATAGCCGTACTCACGATTACTGCAATAACCAGCCAGGCAAAGGGATTTTCCATAAATGATGCCTGGGTTATGATTAGACATGGGAAAAAGGGATTTATGGCTTTGGCCATGGTTTCCGTCATTCTCTATATCTACCTTGAATGTGTGGCTATCAAATACATACTTAAGCATATTTCCGTAAATGTGAGCCACCGCCAGGCATTTTTATACTCAGTCGCAGATATATATTTTTCTGCAATCACACCGTCTCGCATCAGGTGGACAGCCTGCAAGCTTTTTATTTTATGCGCAAAGACAGAGTTTCATTTTCAAAGGCTACCATGTGTCTTGTGCTTAACTTGCTTATGTATAGCTTTGCAATTGACTTCGTAGCCGTACTTAGCTTCATTGCAAGACCTGATATTTTTAACAGCTTTAACGATTTTGGTAAAGTCCTTATAGTAATTGGCTTTTATTATTATGACCTCCCTTACTCTGTTCTTTTTATGTTACTTAAAGAACCAAAGTGGATGGACAAGCTTGGACACTGGGGCATCAGCATCTTGGGTAAAATGAAAATAATTAGAAAACCTGAGAAGAAAAGAGTAAAAATGGGAAGAGACAGTTAAAAATACAGCACTGTTTCCGACCTTGCCCTAGAGCAGGAAACATATCTGTTTATAGCATTCTTATTAACTTTAGCACAGCAGTGACACAGATATCAATAACTGTTTTTGTCTACCTTGGACTTGGTGGAAAGTTCAGGCATATTGGAGATATCTGGTTTTCACAGGCTTTTGCCTTTGTAGGATCAAACTGCGCCCCATTCCGGGAGCGCAGGGGGTGGATTGACTATCTTATGATACAGGGATTTTTCTCAATTCATGCACTGGGCCGGTTGCTGTCCACACCGAGCTTTTAAGCAGGGGAATGAGCTTCTATATCTGTATCTTCATCAATATATTACCATTGCTATTGGATATATGATAAGAAGGAAGAGGGCTTAATTAATCTTCGTCATCGTAGTCGATTGGCTCAACTGAGAACTCAACTACCTTACCGGTTTTAGCATTTATCTCGTACTCATACTCTGTAGTAGCGGTACGGAACTCTATGTCATACACCTTAATACCATCCTCTTTAGTAAGCTTAGCCTTTGTAAATGTAACGCCGCCTGCATTTAAGCCTGCGTGGTTAAGTGCGATCTGCTTAGCTGACTGAGCGGTGATGTACTGTGCATAGTTCTTAACCGGCTTCGTAACCTTAAGTAACTTTCTTTTGCTCTTAAGTACGCTACCGTTGTTGGCATCGATATCATAAGAATACTTGTAGCCGTTTGCCTTGAACTCTACCTCGTATACTGGCCGAAGTCATCATCATCTGCATCGTACTCAATCTCAATAGCTGTTGCCTGATTAAGTGATACTCCTCTTTGCTGTAAGTGCGGCGTTCTTAGCAGTTTCTCTTGAGATAAGTCTGTCTGCTGCTGAAACTGAGGTGGTAGCACCGCTTGTAAATACAAGACCGAAAAGTGCGAGTGCCATGAGTAACTTCTTTGAATTCTTCATAGTTTTTTTCTCCTTTGTGTTTGGTTTGTTTTACCTTATGCTTTGTATTATAAAGGATGAAAATTAAAAATTAGATTAGAGAATTATTAATATATATCTTGGCAAATACCAAAAATCAAACCGTAGGCTCAATTTACAATATTCACAAGATTTTAGGGAAAATATCAGCTCTTAGAGATGTTATTAATCATCATCATCGTCTTCATCATTATCTTTATCTTTCTTTTTTGTCATCGTCGTCATCATCCTTGTCGTGCTTTTTCTCATAATCCTCTAAATCAGCATTTTTAGGGTGTTAGAGCTGTTTTCTTTAACCTTTTCAGCCTTATCAGAAGGAGAAAGGGGTCTACATCCTTAGAAAAGAATGGCTCCGGTGTAAGCATCTACTTCATATTCATACTCGTATGTAGAAGTAAAAAAACTCTATTTCATATATAATCTTTCCATCATCTTTTCTTTAGCAGGGCTTTCTCAAATGTAACAAACGAAGGCCCTAAGTCCCGCGTCCTTTAGGGTTATGGATTTTGCCATGTCCATGTTTTATATAATGCCTGGAAGCGCCACCTCACTTACAGTAGAGGTTTTTGCCTGAGGATGTATTATTACTCTCATTATCCGTACTTGTATGGTAGCTATTATTGCCCACTGTATTTTTTACTTTTCTTTTTTGCCTGTAGATTTTTACCTGAAGCCTTTTTACCATCTATATTGTCGTTGGAGTTTTTGTCATCAGAGTTTTTTTATTATCAGAGTTTTTGTCATTAGGGCTTCTTATCATCCATATTATTGTTTGAATTTATGTTATCCGCTACATTCTTAATATCTGATTTACCTTGTACGGGCTTGTCATTCTCAGCCACATCATTTTCCACCTTACTTCCCTGTGGTTTGATTATCAGTGGTCTTATTAGCATTAGGTTTATCTTTTGATTTAGCGTTAGAAATGACATTTTTTGCCGTCCGAAGGGTCAGCTTTGTTAGAGTCATTATTATTAGCGGCACTTTCTTCTACACCTGTAGTATCACTTGAAGAAGTACTATTCTTCTTATTTTGGGCAATCCTGGCTGACTCGCTGCTAATAACTTCTCCGTTGTTTGCGAGCTATGGTATATTATATCTTGTATCATCAGAGGATATGACTACTTTATACACATATATCCCATCTTCCTTTAGAAGCTTTGCTTCATAAGAAGGCACAGTTTTATGGGAAATCCCTGCATCTACATAGGCAAACTTAACCGCATCAGACTCGTTAAGTAGATCATTTCTCTCAATTCTATCCTTGGCATAAAAAGGCTGCCAAGTGCTATGGTAAGCCCAAAGATTAATACCGTTGCAATGGTTAGAATGTATTTATTCTTTATTAGATTAGCCATAGGCTCTCCCTTCTTCTAATTTTTAAGGTCAAAGGAAATGGTAAATGTGGTTCCCTTCCCTCTTTACTGGTTACTTCAATCACTCCCTTATGCATATCAACAATTTTCTTCACTATGGATAGCCCTAGCCCTGAACCTGTAATACCTGACTTATTGCTCGCCCTAAAGAATCTGTCAAATATAAGATTTAGCTGCTCCTTGTTTATTCCGATACCGTTATCCTCTACCAGAAGGTTAACATGGTTCTTGTCTTTCTTAAGAGTTACCTTTGTAGTGCCACCCCTGTTTTGCCGTACTTGTAGGCATTTTTCAAGAAAGCTTTTGTAACATCCCCGTAAGAAGCTCTGCATTGCCATTTAAGAAGATATCGGGCTCTACATTGTAGTCGATTGTGATATCATTTACCATAAGAGGCATCATATCGCTGCAAAGGTCACTCACAAGGCGGGAGAAGTCGAGCTTTTCAAATGGATAATTGTCTATCCTCTGCTCAAGTCTGGTGTAGGAGAGCATATTGCCAATCAGCTGGTGCATCCGTCTTCCCTGTCTCTTGATTACCCTCAAGAGACTCGATATAGTCTGCAGGCTCTCTTTCTTTCTCGAGGGAGAATTCTGTCTGTGCAAGTATTACTGAAACCGGTGTGCGAAGCTCGTGTGGAAGCATCTGAAGCAAAGCGCTTTTTCCATTTCAAAGGAAGTCTCGAGCCTGTCTAACATCTTGTTGAAATTGGAAGAAAGGGCAGAAAGCTCGTCATTACTGCCGGTATCAGGTATCCTCAGTGAAAGATTATCCCCCATCAGTGATGCTTGTGGTCGTCTCCTCTATTTTCTTTATCGGCCTCACTATTCCTCTGGCGGCGAGGTAACCACACAAAAGAATGATGATGATGAGAAATGGGAGGAAGGTGCACAGGGTAGATGGCTATGTCAAAAAGCTGGGCTGAGGTATCCTTTAGCGGAGCAATTCCCCTTATCCAAAGCTCGGGAAAGCCCTCACTTGTCAGTCTTCTATCATATATCAGGTAGCTTCCGTTTGTTGTACTATATGAAATGATATGGGAGTCATTAAGCGGTAGGTCCGTTATTTCCCTCATTATCGAGTTTTTCCCGTAAAGAAGGCTCCCATCTGCAGTATAAAGCCCAAATTCCATAGAATTAAGTGTCATAAGGAAGTCATCATCTATCTGTAGGTAGCCTGTTTTTATAGTGGATAAAAATATCGTCTGCATCAAACTCGCTAGCGGTTTCATATTCGGCTTCAGAGAGCATTTTCAGTTTGTCGGTATTTTCTTCCACAGCACTTATGAAGTAATTCTTGGTAGTTCTTCTCATTACACTATTACTTATAAAGAACACGAGAGTAGCTGTAAGCGACAGTATAAAAAATGTAGAGAGCAGAAACCAAAGTATAATCCTAAGTCTTATCGATAGTTTCAATTATTTTCCTCCCTGATGACATAGCCTGCACCACGCACCGTATGTATGAGCTTGGTAGGAAAGCCGTTATCTATTTTCTTCCTGAGGTATCTTATATACACATCAATTACATTGGTACCGCCCTCATAATCATAATTCCATATATGATTTTCTATTTTTCACGACTTAACACTCCTTTTCTTTATTGTAGAGCAGGTACTCAAGAAGCTGATATTCCTTGCTTGTGAGATTTATCTCGGTACCACCGCGTGTAACCGTATGTGAAGACAGATTGAGGATTAAGTCTGCTATGTTTAGGATGTTCTCAGTAAGGTTATGCTTTTCACGGGTTAATACCCTTATCCTTGCGAGTAGCTCTTCAAATGAGAACGGCTTTACCAGATAGTCATTGGCACCGCTGTCAAGTCCTGTCACCCTGTCCTCTATAGAATCCCTTGCAGTAAGGAAAAGCACAGGGGTATTTTTTTGAGCTTTCGAAGCTCCTTTAATACGGCAAAGCCATCAGCATGCGGCATCATGATGTCCAGTATGGCGGCATCGTATTCGGTAAACTGCACATTGTCAATTGCCTCCCTGCCATCAAAGCAGCTGTCCACGCTAAAGCCCTCTTCTGTGAGCTTCTTTGTAACTACTTTGTTAAGGTCTTCTTCGTCTTCTGCGTATAGTAAGCGCATATAGCCTCCTTATATATGAGTGTTTTGCGGGTATTTTTAGGACTGGGGAAGCAAAGTTAGACTAATCTTTTATAATCAGTGAGTAAAAAGCCTCCCCTGTACCATTATAGTATATAAAGATTAAAATTACATTAGACAAAAAAATTGAAAAAAGTAGTGTAAGCTATATAGGTATGGGAGATAAGAATAAAAACTGAAATATTAAAATAAGTAGGTTTGCTGATAATATGCAGGAGAAAGCTTCTAATAAAGAAGGAGAGTTAACTATGTTTAAGAAAAAAATGATGATAAGGAAACTAAAGGGAAGATTGGATTTTTAACTGGAATAATAATGGGCATTGCCTTAGTTATTTTAGTTTTCTTCCTCTTTCTCTTAATCACTGCATGGATTTAGGAGGTGAAACTTGAGCAAAAATAGGAGAGAAGATTGTTAAGATATTTCTTAACCTTTTTGTCTGTAGTGGTGATTGCCTTAGCTATATTTGGCGCATGGAGCCTGTATCAGATGTTCCACGGGCCGGAGGCTGAGCTTGTGACAAACCCTGGGAAAAAGACTGTTTGGGACAACAGAGAAAAGAATAGTTACCAAAGGCAGAAGTAGAGACCAAGATATATGAGATAGGTGAGTTGTCCACATATTCAGGTGAATACAACATTAAAAAGACAGTTGATGAGTCAAGATATATTTTTGATGATATAAAAATTCCGGGAACAAAGAATACCATTTCCCTTGAATGTACCGGTAAGGTCAAAATAGGCTACAACATGTCTGATATAGAGTGAGCGTTAACGACTCAACCATACATCTAAAAGATACCAAAGGGAAATGTAATGAGCAATTACCTGATATGGGACAGTATAAAAAGCGAGCGAAAAAGAACAGTATATTCAATCCGATAAACTTTGAGCAGTATGAAAGCTCATTAATGAGATTGAAGAGGAAGGCCTTAAAGAAGTGGAGGCAAAAGGTATATATACCAGAGCTGATGAGAATTTTTAAGAGCATAATAAAAAGTATTTCTAGCTGAATTTAAGGGACTACGATATTGAATTTTACCTTTGCTTATGATAATTAAGCGTAATCGAGAATAAAGTGGCTGAGAACAGGTCTTAGTCACTTTGTTTTTATTTCATATTCTTAAATCCGGTATAATTCGTTGAAATGTCCATTAACCTGTATACATCAAGATATGGCTGAAATTTCATCTCATTTTCCTGTATGAAATCGGCAAAATCCTTAAACAGTTCATTTGCACTGTTAAACTCCCCGCTGCTAAGCTTGATAAGCGCCTTAACAAGCCTGTTTAGATAACTGTTGTGGAATTCAAAGCGACTCCCAGTGGACTGTAAAAACCGCCAGATGATTTTACCTTGTCAAAGGTTGGGAGGAAGTTCTCAGTACCTCTAAAATGCATATAAAATCAGCATTTATAGACTTTGATACCCTGTCTCCCTTGTTATTAAAAGTAATCCGGATGGCTAAGTGAGGACAATTCCTTAAGATAGGCCATAGCTTCCTCATAATATTCTCCATAAAAGTCTCTGTAATAGTCAGTAACAAAGGTCTCAAAGTCATTGCATAAGCCTGACAGAGCGTATCCCATCACATAGTTAGGCAGGCTGTTAGGAGAGAAACAACGAAGCTCCTGGCAGCTGATGTATCCGTTTAGCCCTAAAGCCGGTAATTTCATAATATCGTTAAACAGGATTTTTGATATATGATAGTAGCCAAAATCGCCGTAATGTGCCCTGCCAAGAGGATAGTCATAAACGAAACTGTCTTCGTTAAACTTCTTCTGCCAGGCAAACAAGAAATTCAGGTTCTCTTCTATATTGACAGGAAGCGAGATATGATTCTTCTTAAATTCCGGGATTGCTTTATTCTCGGTATCCTCAGGGTAGCTCTCCTCAAAGGTTCTGCTAATAGGAGCAAACATAAGGGTGAAACGGTTAGGGTTCCTTAGTTTCTCTCTGATAGGAGGCCATAAAAGCTCTTGGTAGAGCAAAAATACTATATGAGTCGTCAAATCATTTTCACTAAGCTTCTCATCAATCCTATTAAGAATGGTTACATACTGGTCGGATAAGCTCTCGTTCTCGCAGTTTTTCGCATTCGCTGAATATTGTTGAATGCATCAGCCAGCCAAAAATGCACATAGTCAGCCTCCTTATTGTTGATAGCATAATCTAATACAAGGTCAGCCAGCTTATCTATAACCTTTTTATTGGAATAGCATAGGTTTGTATTGGTTGGAATTCCGTGGAACAGCTCTCTTTTGCCATTTATCATTGCAAAAAAACTACTATCTGCCTCACCGTCTGTGCTCTGTGTATCCCAGCCAAGAGCTGGAAAGCCTGCTGCGTTTGCTGTCCAGCCATGTCCTACTGTGTGAAGGAGCATATCTCTTTTCTTTATTTCTTCAAATATCTTCTCGGTGTACTCATGACAGTATCTAAACTAAATTCTTCAGGCTTAAGATGGGGATTATTTTTGGTGCTTATACCAGCGCTCCATAAATGTAAATGGGAGTTTAAACTGACTGAAAAAGCAGTTAAATCCAAGCTTTGGCATCCATTCTACAGTGGCTAAAATATTCTCTAGGGATGAAGCCCCCTCTATGCATATACCTCTGTGCCTATATGGATAAATGTGGCTCTCTGTCAAGGTAAGCCCCTTGATAGATGAGATATCCGGGATTATTTCACTTTCCTTAACAGGGGTGAGAAATCTAAAACCGATTCTGTATAAAAAGTGGTATACGGCAAGCAATGAACTTCTCTCGTTATTGCCGATTATCTCGCCTTTTTCCATTTGCTATATCTATCTTAAAATGCATCATCTAAGAGGCTGTCCTTTACAAGGGCAATAGCCTTATCTGTCTTAATATTTATTTCTATCTTATCAAGTTCGTTAGAAGAAAGGCTAATCTTAAAAAGATAGGATGAAAGCTCGGTTTTAGCGTAGTTAAAAGTGTGGTTGTTGGATTTGTGATAGTTATCTTCATTGTAAGCTCCTTTTTGATTATTAAAAGCGTTTATAATAATAGTATATCATGTAATTTGAAAATAGTACACTTATATTTGTTAAACAAAAGCCTAAATGGCGTGTTCAATTGCAATCGATTTTATAAAAGAGAAACTATAGAATATGAATAATTACAGACACAATATAAAAAAATAAAATAAATATATTTACAAATACAATTAAATGTGCTATATTGTAAATAAGTTACGCGGGTAATCATAGAATATATAACCAAGTGGGGGAGGTGACAATGTGACGTCAACAAGAAAAGATGTTGCCAAAATGGCTGGGGTTTCAGTTGCAACGGTGTCAAATGTTATCAATAAAACCAAACAGGTTACTCCTAAGGTTAAAGAAAAAGTCGAGATGGCAATTAAAGAATTGAATTATTCTCCTAATCTTGTTGCACGCAGCTTGTCTACTCGCAGGACACAGCATGTGGCAATGCTTGTAAATAATTTAAGAAATCCATACTATACTGAGATGCTCGCAGGAGCACAGTCAGTAGCAAGTAAAAAAGGATATATTGTTTCTATTGTTATGGTTGACTATGCGGATTCTCAGGAAAATTTAAAACTCACATCTCGAGGTCTTGATGGAGTGATAGTAGCGACAATACAAACAAATAAGACAGTAGAATTGTTAGGTGACAGGATTCCATGTGTTAAATTAGGCGATAATCTGCATTGCAGCTATAAGGATGGAATATTTGAGGCAGTTAAAACTTTGAAGGACTATGGACACAGAGATATTGCATTTTTAAGTGGATTACGTATTGGAGACAATAATGAAAGATATCGTTATTTAGTGGAGGCATTAAGGTTCTATGATTTGCCTATTAATAAAAAAATAATGATAGATGGAAATAGGTACGAAGAGACAAATGAAGGTGCTGGAGCCAGTGCCTTGCTTGAGTTGCTTAGTGAAAAGAACCGTTTACAGCTGTATTTGCCATAAATGATCTTATGGCTTTTAGAGACAATGAGTGTATTGCACCAAGAAGGTTACAAGATACCTGATGATATTTCTGTAATTGGCTGTGATAATTTGGAGATTGGCAGATATTTTTTTACCATCCTTATCAACACTTGATGTTTCAGCATTTAAAATTGGAAAATACCTAATGAAAGAACTTATTTTCGAAAATTGAAAATAAGAATTCAGTAAAGAAAAGAGCTTGTTTCATCTTACATCAGGAGAGAAAGTGTAGGAGATGTAGGAACATTGTTGTATAAACAATAGTTTTGTATAATTTTTTGAACTTTTAGTTACTCGGGTAACTAAATATCATTTAGAATATTATTTCTCGTAAGAGAAGTGATAAATACTTAAAACCTTTTTCACAATGGGGGAGTTGAAGGAGGAATACTATGAAAATGAAAAACTCTTTGCATTAACAATGTCGGCGACTATGTTATTAAATCTGTCGCCTGCGAACTAAGTCTACAGATAATGGAAAATCTGTAGTAAAAATGCTTCTAAGCAAGAAGCAAGTGTATATGCTTCAGATGATAAGTCATCGTCAGTATCAAGTAGTACTAACGATAAAGAATCAGATACAATAACAATTTGCACAACCAATGATCACTGGTAAACGAGACTGCTTGGACAGCGGTAGCAGAAAGCTTATGTAATACATCCTGAGATAAAGGTTGTTGTAGACCTAAAAGCTTCAGAAAACTACGATCAATGGGTGCAGACAGAATTTACATCAAGTTCACCAACAGCAGACATTGTAAACATTAACTTAGCTGGAGATACTAATAAAGGCAAGTCGATTAACTACATAAAGTACTTCGATAATAAGAGTCCGTATTCTGATGGAACTTGGGGAGAACAGTTTAATGTGTCTAAACAGAAAGTAAACATATGGCAGATAATACAATGGATGCACTATGCCTTGATACTGTTCAGGTTATTTGGCTTTATAATGCAGATATATTTAAGAAAAGCTGGTGCTAAGCCTCCTAAAACTTGGGATGAGCTAATTGAGGCTTGTAAAAAAATTCAGGCTAAAGGATATCAACCAATAGCCTGTGACGGGGACTATAACAGTTTTTATGCACTTACAATGGGTTGGCTTGCACAGATATATCATGATCAAACAAATAGAAGTGAAGTAAATATCACAAGGGCAAAGGAAGGCGACTATTGCTACGATCCTGATGTTGATGGAAAATGGAAATATAATCCTTCTGATCCTAATAATGATGATCCTGACCGTTTGACACAGAATCCGGTACGAGCATTTGCTTCAATTAAAGATGGAACAAGAACGGTAACACTGATGGATTTAAGGCTGTGTGAAGAATCTTGCAAAAGTATATCCCTAAGTATGCAGGTGGAAATTCTTTCTTTGGTACAAACTTCAATGGTTCCGAAGGCGTTATTTTATCAGAAGCAAAGCGACTATGATGGTAAATGTTGCTTCTGGAATTGTAGGATTTAACAATGATATGAAGACACTTGACTCAGGTAAAGATGTCCAAGATTCAGAGGGGAAAGTAATTAATAATATTAAAAAGTTCAAATTAGGCACATTTAATATGCCTTCTATGGAAGGAAAGGAATTTGAAGCAAAGGCTAGGACAATTGAGGGTTGCTAACGGATTTATAGGATGTATCTCAAAAGGACAGGCTCATGATGACAAGGTAGTTGACTTCCTTATGTACTTTTCATCAAGTGATGGACAGAGTGCATATATTGATGCAGGTCTTGATAATGGAATGGTTCCTGCGGGTCAGAGCCTTGTATATAATGTGAAAATATCCGGAGAAATCCAGAGTGCATTTGATTCTCTTGAACTTATAGGTAATGTTCAAAAAGATTTCAATAATCAGTTAGCTAGAGGTATAGGTGAGTCTGCTGATAATTTCCGTAATTTTTACGAATATAGTTATGACTACTTAACCGGTAAAATTGATATTAATACTTGGGCAAAGAAACATCAGGATAATATTATGAGTCATTTTGACAAGGCTATGACAGAAAAGGGCGTAGGCAAGAATGACTTGGCACATCCACAGAACAAACCAACAGGCAATTAAATAGAAAAAGTAGTTTTGTAATAGGCTAAAACATATACAAACGGCGGAGAAACAACGGATTTTCTCTGCCGTGTTTTAACAACAGTAAAGGAGAAATAGGAGTATGAAGGATAAATTTTTAAAAAAATAATATTATCCTCATTTTTGTAGCAGTATTATGTTTAGTGGTTGGAGCAATTATGCTAGTTGGACGGGGATATTTTAAAGAGTAAGACCCGTGGAATTGAAGACAGTAATATTATTACAGGTGCTCAGAATGGTTGCATTGCATATGACGCAGTGAATGATGTCTTAATGCTCGGAACACAGAACAATGAGGGCAGTTGCGTTTAAAATGGAAAGGAAATATGGAGATACACCGCAAATGGTGCGTATAGAGAGTTTGTCATAGATGCAAATGAAAGAAAAAGTATATGCAGGAAATGAAGACAATCATATATATGTATATAATTTATTAGATGGTACTCTTATAAAGGATATTAACACTAAGCGTAGAATTGTTGCGATAGACATTTCAGAAGATGGAATGATAGCTGTAGCGACAAGCACGGAGCAACCAAAGCTAATGTTATTATCTATGATAGTACAGGAAAAGAGATTTTAAACAATAATTATAAAATTAAAATAAATGGAATTGAATTCACGAAAGATGGTAAGAATGTAATCATCGGCAATAATAGGGGTGAGCTTATAAAGCTGGATCTTAAAGGCAATGAAATAAACTTGTTCAGAACCGGATATACTGTACTCCAGATGATAAAAATATGGAGAAAATCATCTTGTTGTTTGTAAGAATGGTGGATATTTTGGTTTTGATGATGATTTAAATATTGTTAGACAGGGAATCATTAGTAATGAAGCTCAAGCAATTGTTAGTAGCATTGGAACTGATGCAAGTGGGAAATATATTGTAATAGGCTCAAAAGAGGGCTATGTTTATATATTAGATGGAAATAATAAAGCAGGTTTATGTAGAAAATACGAATGCAACTGTCAATGCTTTTTCGCCTTATGGTGAGAACATTTATATGGTAGGTGCACATAGAATCTGTACAAATAATACCAGTCGATAACTTAGGGCAATATACAAAAATATGCCACATTAGTAAGTATGCTCTTATATGTAGGTATATTGTTTTTGGTCACAGCTATATTTCTATTTCTTTTATCTGTACCAACAATAGGGAGTAAAAATCTGTAGAACCGGAAGGCTGATATGGAAGAATAAAAGTGCTTATATCCTTTTTGTTTCCTACATTTATGCTGATATGGTTTTTCAATTATAGAGTATATTAACTGCATTCATCAGGGCATTTACAAATTGGTCTACTACCAATAATACGGTAGCAAAAATGGATTTTATTGGGCTTGATAATTTCCAGAGGATGTTTAGCGAAGGTTATTTCCTCACAGAGCATGTTTTAATTTAGGTTTAATTATCATAACAGGAATTATAAAGACACTGACAATCTGCTTATAACAGCATGGCTTTGTATACGTCATAAAAGGTGGAAGAAAGAAATATTTATATAGATTTTTATTTGTTCTGCCTGTTGTTGTTCCCGGAGTAGTAATGGCAATGACTTGGCAAAAGATATATGACCCTAATATAGGGCTATTAAATGAAATACTGGGAGTCACCGGATTTTCAGGGCTACAACAAGTCTGGCTGGGAAATTCCAATACAGCTATTTGGGCTATTATATTTATGGGATTTCCATTTATATCAGCAATGGCATTTTTGGTGTATTATGGCGGGTTTATAAATATCGGAAAAGAAGTAGAAGAATCTGCGAGAGTGGATGGAGCAAACAGACACCAGATATTTTTGGAAAAATACAGCTCCATTAGTAGGGCCACAGATTAGTATTATGATAACGTTAACCTTGATAGGGTGTAATGCAAGACTTTAATAATATACATTATGACTGGGGAGGTCCTGGTACATCGACCTATGTTCCTGCTTTGGAATTATACTAAATGTTGCCCAATTTGGTAGATACAGCTATGCCTGTGCGCTAGGCGTTGTACTATTCGTATTTACAATGATAATTACATTGATTAATTTACGTGTATCAAGGAATGACAGGGGTGTAGAGATATGAGTAAAAAGAAATCAGAATTTCGTTTTCAAGCCACAATAACCCCTATTATTATTTTACTTATTATACTATCTTTTATACCAATCGCACTAATGATTATGTTGTCTTTCAAGACAAAATACTGAGAGTATATAATGATTTCTTTGCATTACCTAAGAGTTTTAATTGGGGTAACTATACGGATGCTCTCAGTCTCTTGGGGCAAAAATATGTTTAATACAGTCGCATTAGTTACAATATCAGTAATGCTTACTCATATTATCTTCAGTAGAGGGATATGTTTTTGCGAGAATGAATTTTTCCCGGAAAAAGATACTATACATGTTACTGATATCGTTGCTGATGATTCCGGAATTCTGTATCTTGCACCTAATTATGCCTTAGTACAGCAATATGGGATATTTAATACCTGGTGGGCTCTGATTTTACCTTGGATTGCAGGTGGACAGGTACTAGGTATAATTCTGTGTAGGAATTCGATAGAATCATTACCGGTTGATTTATTTGAGTCTGCAAAACTGGAAGGATGCTTGTGAAATCAGGACACTTTTATATATTACAATTCCTCTTATTAAGCCAATTCTCTCTACAGTAGCAGTGCTTAAATTAGTAGATTACTATAATGATTTTATTTGGCCTATGATGGTTATAGAATCAAATACAAAACAGGTAATCACCGTTGCTGTACGTGTATTTGCGGCGTCACAGTCATCAGGCGGAGGAAAAATCGGACCAATGTTTGCAGGATATGTAATAGCAACAATTCCTGTATTTATTCTATTTTTTATTTACATCGAGGCTTTACATGAAGGAATGACAGCAGGAGCAATAAAAAGGATAACTTTTGAAAGGTAAAAACTATGTTAATTATAAATTTAAGGACAAATCATTTTGAAAATCCTGTAGGATATCACATTTTTACCACTAACTTTTTCGTGGAATGTAGAAGAGGCTAGAGGGAACAAAAACTGTTGAAGCACGAGTACAGATTGCTGAGGATATAACCTTTAAGACAGTTGTATGGGATAGTGGTTCAAGAGATAATATAGACAGTAAGTCGTTTATGCCACTTTTTCACCAAAACCTGAAACAAGATATTATTGGAAGGTATATATAACTGATGATGTTGGTGATAGTGCAATTAGCGAACCAGCTTATTTTGAGACATCACCTGAAAAGATTAAAAAGGCAAGTGGATAAAAAGCACCCTTTGGAAAATGCTTTCATGGAATATATAGGAGAGTCTTTGACCTTTCACCAGAGGAAGATATAAAGAATGCCAGACTTTATATATCAGGACTTAGCTTTGTATGAAGCATACTTAAATGGTGAGAAGGTAGGTAATGAGTTTCTAACTCCTTTTTATAATGACTATAATTATTGGATACAATATCAAACTTATGATATTACAAATATGTTGAAGGCTGGTTCAAACGAATTAAAAGTTATGCTGGGAAATGGCTGGTATAAAGGCCGTTTCGGCTTTATTGACAATTTGGACAGACTTTATGGAATAGGCAAATAATGATATGCCAACTTACTGTAGACTTCAAAAACGGTAATCAAATATCAATATCTTCAGATGAAAACTTTGAGTGCCAGAAGTCTCCTATATTGGAAAGCAGTATATATGATGGAGAGGTATACGATGCAAACTTAGAACCTATTGAAGAAAAAGTGGATACCTGCTATATTAGCAGATGAAGAAACGCAAAAACTTTCTGAAAAACTTGTTCCTCGTTATAGTCTCCCTTTAATTATTCATGAAGAAATAAAACCTAAAAGATATTATCAATACCCCAGCAGGAGAGGTGGTATTGGACTTTGAGCAGAATATCACAGGTCTATTCTACTTTACTTGTAGCGAGCCCTAAAGGCGCACGAATAAGACTGCAGATGGGTGAGATTCTTCAAAACGGCAACTTTACAATGAAAATCTTAGAACCGCAAAAGAGAATTTGTATATATTTCAACGGAAATATTTGTAAAAATAAGACCACATTTTACATTTTATGGATTCCGATATATGAAGGTAGAAGGAATTAAGGACATAGAACTTGCCAATATTACTGCTACAGTTCTATATTCAAATATGAAAGAGACAGGCCATATAGAAACATCTAACACAAAGGTAAATAGGTTATTTTTAAATGCATTGTAGGGGACAAAAAGGGTAATTTCCTTGATGTTCCAACGGATTGCCCTCAGCGAGATGAGAGAATGGGGTGGACAGGAGACGCTCAGGTATTTTCAGCAACTGCATCGTTTAATATGTATACACCTGCGTTTTATAGAAAATATCTATATATATGTGTTATGAACAGAAAAAGCTTGAAAGGGCAGTACCTCACGTTGTTCCGGATATTCTGGATCAAATTAATGCCGTACTAAGAGATACGCAAAGGGCAAAGGAACTTGGAATTCAAACCAGCAAGGAAAATAATGGAAGCGGAGTTGCTCATGCTGACAAAGGTGAAGATGTAAAAAGTGAGGAATTATCTCATGGTGATGTAAACGAAGGAACTGAAGAAGTTGAAATGGCTGCAGGCTCTTGTACATGAGGAGATCTGCTACGATTATACCTTGGACAACTTATAACTTTTTGGTGACAAGGCTTTACTGGAAGAACAATATCAAAAATATGAAGCTTTGGGTTGATTATATTCGAAGGATTGACGAAACAAAGTGTGAAATGGAGCATCTGTGGACCCATGGATTCCATTATGGAGATTGGCTGGCCTTAGATAATTTTCATAAGGATACCTGCATTGAGTGCAACTGATGTTTACTACGTGGCAAGCTGTTTTTATTTGTATTCTGCAGAACTAACTGCAAAAGCAGTACTATACTTAATAAAAATAATGATTTTAAGCATTATACCGATTTAGCTAATAGAGTCAGGAAAGCTCTGTGTCAAGAATATTTTACTGAAACAGGAAGGCTCGCATTAGACACACAGACAGCCCTTGTACTAGCACTTAAGTTTAATATTGTTCCGGACAAATTTAGGAAAGGACAATAGCTACGCTGAAAAGGAAATTGGATGAAGAGATATACATCATACTACGGGATTTGTAGGGAACCCCATATTTATGCCCAGTGCTGTCCGACAACGGACTTGCTGAGTGTCTTACACACTGCTGTAACGAAGACTATCAAGCTGGCTTTATGAAGTAAATATGGGTGCTACTACTATTTGGGAGAGATGGAATTCAGTTCTCCCAGATGGAAGTATAAAGCGATACAGGGATGAATAGCTTAAATCACTATGCATATGGCTCTATTGTTGAGTGGATGTACAGATATATGTGCGGAATCAATCCAAGTGAGGAAAATGCAGGATTTAAAGAATTTATAATTAAACCATATGTAGATAATCGTTTTGAATATGCCGCCGCAGAGTACTACTCAGTTTATGGACTAATTAAAAGTGGATGGAAGAAGGTTAAGAACGGGTGGAAGTTTAATGTCACTATTCCGTTTGACTGCAAAAGGCATTATTCATCATTGAGGATCGTTTGACAGGGGCAGTGAGTGTTGAATCAAAAGGTGAAAATGAAGCAATAGAAAAACAATTAAACGAAAAAAGAAGCTATTCTTTATCCGGGAAGTTACGAGATTATAGTTAAAGGTTTTTTAAAAGATAAGGTGCCTGACAGTAATAAATCTAATTACTGCAGGCACTACTTTCAATACAATGTAAATAATGTAATGTCAAAAGTATGTTGACACACATTTATCTCAGGATCGCTACAGCTGTGCTTTTAGCAATTCTAGTAAAAATAAATAATTTATCACGTCAAATCAAAAAAACAAATCTCATTAAAAAGCATATAGCAAATAGTTCCTCCCGCTATTGAAACAGCATCTGTCTTTTCCATCATGCAAAATGCCTGTAATTACAATGGAAATCGCCTCAGGAAGGCCGTGGTTTCCCTAAAGTACCTCTACATTTCTAGACAGTATGCAACGAGCATACCAAAGACGGCTGATGGCGGTATTTACCAATATCAAAGTATGAAGTCAGGTGTCTTGCGGTTCTCATTAAATATAATAAAGGGCAGGAAGCAGGTAAACAATGTTCCAGTACGCATATACCTATGGTTATCATCTGTTGTGTAATAGTCAATTTTGCACCTCCATATTCTCTAACTTCTTCTTAGATAGGGTGAGGAGTATAATGATTGCCGCCATAGTAGGAAGTATAAAAGAATCTGCACCAAAGCATATAAGGCAGAGGGTAGCGGCACCTATACCAATCAATGAAGAAATGTGATTTTTTTCTTTAAGCCACTGCTCAAGAAGATGACGACAAACATAGCAGTCATAACAAAGCTTACACCGGTGGCATCAAACTTAAGGAGAGAACCGACAAGGCCTCCAAGGGTTGCTCCTGTACACCAAAAAAGCTGGTTGAGGAGGGTAACAAAGAACATAAACCACCCCTTATCTACATCATCCGGGATATTTGCGGTGTAGTTAATAGAAAAGGATTCATCACACATTCCGTATATTATATAATACTTCTTCCACCCAAGCCCCTTATAATGCTCCAGCATTGAAATACCATAAAATATATGCCTCGCTTGGATAAGAAGAGTCATAACCAGTACCTGAACCGAGTGCAAATGGACTGAGTAACATTTCAACAGCCACGAACTCCAAAAGTCAGCCATATATCAGGAAGCTCATTAGCATCGGGTATACAAATGAAAACCCCTTGGAGTTCATATAGATACCGTAGGCAAGTCCCAAGAATAAAAAACCTGCCATAATAGGTATAGTATGTGGAAATGCAGTCTTTTAAGGCTTTAGCTTCATCAAAATATCCTTTCTTGTTGAGTTTAGTAAAAACAAAGCGTAAAATAAAAAGTGATGAGAATAGTTAGCTAAACCTGCCTATATCAAAAGTTTACTTTTGTGCAGGCAAGTTTAGCTAACTAATAGAATAGATTATAAAACACTTTATTGCGATTTTCAATCAATATACATTGATACTGGGAGGAGAATGTTAGATATAATAAAAAAGACACAGAGTTCTTTCAAAATCAAATACTAAAAATGGAATGGCTAAACAGCCTGATAGGGAAGGGCTTATCTGAGCTAGGCATGGATATAGAAAGCAGGATAGGAGGAAGCTTACAGTTCTTTATATATGATACAATTAAGATTGTAGCCTGCTCTGTGTGCTGATTTATGTAATATCCTATATTCAAAGCTATTTTCCTGCTGAGAGAAGTAAGAGTATTTTAGGGAAATTTAATGGAATTGGTGCCAATATTATAGCGGCACTACTTGGAACGGTTACTCCGTTTTGTTCCTGTTCATCAATTCCATTGTTTATAGGCTTTATGGGAGCAGGCTTGCCTTTAGGTGTGACATTTTTCATTTCTTATCTCTTCGTCCCATAGTTGACCTTGGCTCGTTAGTTTTACTAATGGGGATTTTTGGGGCAAAGACAGCCATAATCTATGTCATACTGGGGCTTATAATAGCAGTTGTGGGCGGTAGAATTATTGATAAAATGAAGATGGAAGCCTATGTAGAAGATTACATTAAAAAGGCAGGGAAAATAGATGCTGGGCTTGTGGAGCTTACCCAAGCTGACAGACTAAAGTACGCAGACTGAGCAGATCGCATCCACCCTCAAAAAGCTATTTCCTTACATTTTTGCTGGGAGTGGGCATAGGTGCCATCATTCACAACTGGATACCTGCAGTCTACATTGAGACAGCCTGGGTAGTAAAAATATATTTTCAGTGATACTGGCTGTAATTGTAGGAACACTGATATATGCTGATATCTTTGGTGTGATTCCTGTAGCCGAGGCATTATATGGTGAGGGCAGAACTTGGAACCATATTGTCTTTTATGATGGCTGTTACGACCTTGTCACTTCCATCGCTGATTATGCTAGGAAAACAATCAAACCAAAAGTCGCTGGCCTTTATTTGTAGGAATTTAGCGTAGTAGGAATTATTATAACAGGATATATATTTTAATACGTATTTATTTTTAATACTTAAGGCTTAAAGAAAAGAAATTTGTAAAGGACGCGATTATGGGAGGATTTATTATCTTTTATCACTCTAATAGTTAAGGAGAGGCTATGGAAAAGAGAAGGCTTTTATATGCACTTGCACGGGCTTTCTCGGTGCAGGAAAGACATCGTTTTACTGAATGTTTTGGACAATATCAAGGATAAAAATAGGAATTATTCAAAAATGAGTTTGGCAAAATAAATGTGGATGGAGAAATTATCAGGCGAAATGGTATTGAAATGACTGAAATAAGCCGAGGCCTATCTTTTGCTCCTGTCTAAAAAGCTCTCCTTTGTGCAGGCACTCGCCGAAGATGGGTGAGAAAGACTTGGACTATGTATTTGTTGAAAGTTCAGGACTAGCTGATCCGTCTAATATTGGAGGAAATTCTGGAGCTACCGGGATAATGGCGGGAGAATGCTACATTTTTCAAGGGGTTATCTGCCTTGTTGACGGAGTGAACTTTCAAGAATCAGATAAAAGACGTAGAAACTGTAGACAGGCGACTTGCCCACTGCAACATAGCAGTATATAAATAAGGTGGACAGGCTTGATGAGCCAAGGCTTGAAGAAGTGAAAAATCTGGTTAGAGAGGTTAACCCTGTATGCAGGATAGAAACTGCCTCTTTTGGGAAAATAGATTTGTCATTTTTAAATGAGGATTTGACCTCGCTCAAATGGGCAGAATCTGAAGACAGCCTAAATACGGTAGATAATAAGCCAAAGACGATATCGTTAGAAACCAAAGAAACCCTGTCAAAGAAGTCCTTGATAAATTTCTTTAAAAAGGTACTTACAGATTGCTACAGGATAAAGGGCTTTTTAAGCTGGATGAGGGCTGGCGAGCAGGTAGATGTGGTAGAAACGATTGACTATAAGCAGTCGGGAGAGCGTGAAACTTCCGAGCTAGTATTTTTTATCTAAAACAGGGCCTAGGTTATCCGCACAATTGACAGTGCTTGGAAGGAAATTGTGGATAAACCGATGAAATTAAAGAATTGAGGTAATTATGGAAATTAAAAAGTAATAGGTGAAGGTTGTGAAAAATGTGACAAACTTTATGAAAAATACCCTCTTAGCCATAGGAGTTGAGGCTTGGATGCAAAGATTGAAAGGTAGAGGATTTGATGGATATAGTGAGGGCTCGGCATTATGACCACTCCTTCGGTTATGGTGGATGAAGCTCATTATAGCGAGCAAGGTGCCCAAAGGTGAAGGATACGGTAGAGAGTGCATAGGTTGAAACAAGCAGGTAAAACTCTGCATATATTTCGAGTTTGGCTATAAAAGTGAAATAAGCAAAGTTTTAAATCCTGTTCTTATTTCAATTTAGGTTGACAAATTGAAATAAGGAGACGAAAATAGATGATGATTAGGGTACTTAAAACCCCTTCAGAAAGGAAAACTTATGAAACCATTTGAAAACTTTGACTTTTCTCACTTTTGGGAGGATGATGAATACTCACTTGAGAATATGTTGACAAAGAGCCTACTGATGCGGAAATAAAGGAAATTGAAAAATGAACTGAGCTATAAGCTTCCACAGTCATATATAGAGCTTGTTAAAATTCATAACGGCGGTACCCTTATGCGACCTTGTTTAGCAATGGCAAGTATGCAGTGTATATCACAGGCATCTACGGCACTGACAAGGAGAAGATGAATTCTCTTTGTGGTGAGATGGGTAATGAGCTTTGGATTAATGAATGGGGTTATCCTAATATAGGGGTTGCAGTGGCTGATACTATCTCAGGCGGTCATCATCATGGTATTCCTAGACTATAGGAGTGTGGCAAGAGGGAGCCTAAGGTAGTGCTTATTGACCAGAGGATGATTATAAGATACATCCACTTGCGGATAATTTTGAAGAATTTATAAAAAGGATTGACCGTTACCAGGCAAGAGATTACCAAGGAAGAATTTGCACAGTACAGTGATGAAATAAAAGAAAAGGGTAATCTACAACCTAAGTGATGAGGACGATACTGAGAGCGTTATAGAGTTTCTTACTTTTACAGGAGTGGAGAACTTAAAATACTACGCTAAAGGGACAACTAGCCAGAGCCACAATAACGACGCAGATGAGAAGAGGCTATGAAGGTACTTGATATGATCCTGAAGAGAAAGAGATGCTCTTTGGTAGTACTGCTACAGGGTCGCTCTTATTCAGCCTTATCAGCAAAACAATATACCTGGTAGAGGAGGACAGCTTAAACTCACTTTCAAGCCAGCTTGAGAAAGCTATAGAGCTGCAAAGGATGATAAGGTTGTTGAGTATTGTATTGAAATTGTCGACTTTCATGGGTTTAAGGGGATGCTTGAAGCTAATAAAGATAAATTTCCACTTGTTTACAAGCATTATAAGAGACAGGAAGCTGGGCTTTTTGACTCAGAGCCCGGTACTCAGCAGAGGAAAAACCTATGCCAAAATCACTGTAGCGGATATTGAAAAATATGGATGAAAATCTGAAATGTCTTAGATCCAATTTACTGGACTATTGACATATACGGAACATACGAAAACTATCTAAAGTCTGCTGAGGGACTTTACACTGGAGCAGAGATACTTAAATGCAGTATCCTGGTACTTTATAGAGGTAAACAACGGAGGGCACCAGCAGTTTTGGACACCCTAGGTATAGTCTGGGAGGATGCCCTAAATGGACTTAAGGTCCTTTGATATGGGTATCTTTGCTGATAATTTTAAGAGGGTGATTGATGCCTTTGGAGGTAAGATTCCGTTTGACAGGGAAGAGCGTTGGAAGGCAATGGAGAGCCTGGAGGATGGCTTTTGATGAGCTTCTGGAGGAGGCAGACAGCTTTGTATATGACACCTACGATTATGATAGTGAGTATGAGGTAAACTATGTAAAATCCCACCCTGATAAGTTTGTATATGAGGGATATTATAATAAGATGGTGTAGCAAGTTGAAGTAAATATTAGAGAATACAGTAAAGGTCGGACTTATGGAGTCTGACCTTTTTATAAGAAATTTCATCTAGATCTCCCTGCAATAAAAAACTAGCCAGGAATAAGTTTCCGGCGGAATATTTAGATACCTCTTATGATGCCCGCAACAGGCTTTAAATCCTGCCAAGATAATTGCTTTCTTGTGGGATTATCTACATTTATAGTAATTAACTATAAATAGGTATCGAGAATAGGCATTTTCAATCTGGACGACATTCATACTGCACAATATACTATAACTATATGCATTTTATATGTAAAACTTTGACAACGGCATAGGTGTCAAAAGTAAAACGATTCGAGCTTACTTTGAAGAAATGAAGCTGAAGTAAGCCTGTATTAAATGGAGTCAAAAACTAAATCTGAACGGAGGTAGCAATGAAAAAGATTAGGGGCTTAGTACTAATTCTATCGTCTTTAGTGTATTTCTCTCGACTTTCTCGACTGCTAGTGGAGCGAAGCTTACAAAGAAGACCGTAAGAAGGATGTCACAAACTGAGGGGAAGGTTGAGCTTACTTTATTTCAGCCGGAGGATAAGACAAGCAGTTATTTCAAAGTAATAGCAGTTGATAAGGCGGGCAAACGCTATTCTTTTAAGTCAGGTGAGGATGATATGGAGATGCCTCTAAGATACATCGAGATCTTCCTTACGGTTCATATACCTTAGAGGCCGAGAATAAGCGACATGTTCGTCTATGAGCCTGAGATTGAAGTTAATTCGGCTTTACTTAAAAAGGATCTCTATGCTTATGAAAGAGCATCGCTTAAGATTGTCTCTCACGGCTATGACAAGGGAGAACCGGAATATTCTATCTATGTATCTGAAATGGATTCTTCTTGGATGTACAAGAGGCTGTATTTTAAGCCCTGAACTAATTCCAAGAATAAGTAGAGTGAAGGTAAGGCTTACTGACTATGATAAGGAAAACTATGTAGCAAAAAGAGGTCGAAAAAGACTGTAAACGTTAAGTCTAAACAGGCAGTGGTTGGCTTCAATTTTTGCAAAAAGAAACAAAAATATAGTCAAGGTCTCTTTCTTTGATAAACAAAAAGGTATCTGTGAAACTAAAGCAAGGCAGAGGTAATCAAGAGACTTCCTACAAAGGGACAAGCTAACACTTGAAGACGGAAGTGAAAGAGAGTAAATATAACCTGAATATAGCTGAATTTACTGAGAATAAAGAGGGTTTTGTAAAGTTTAGTGAAGCTATCCTGCTCAAAGTGACTTAAAAATGTGATGGAATGAGATAGAGGTAGACCGCCTTGGAGAAAAACAGCAGTGAGACCCTTATTGAATCAGTAGACAAAGTAGGGCAGATAGATGTAAAAGTTTGGGACTACGAAGGAGGAGCTCAGCCTTCTTCCTAAGACTATACTGGTTAAGCTTAGTAATAAAAAAAGAAGATAGAAGTGCCTGTTAAGTGGGAGCTATCTCGTATGAAGCTGAAAAACCAGTCATCTATACCCTAAAAAGGAAGCTATACCATTGAAGGCGTAGATGATTATCCGGAAGTAAAAGGTAGATGTACGTAAAGGAAAAAGGAAATTCCCGCTTACTGAGGATGACTTTGTATTTATAAAGAAAGACGGAAGAGTCATACTAAAGAAATAAAACCAGTGGCAAAGATAAGGTTATCAAAGAAGTTAGCCGTACCTGAGTGCCTATAAAGGAGAACCCGTAGTAGAAATAGGGCTCTACAACCTGCCAGTGGCTTGATTTTGAAGAGCTTGAAATACCTGATACAGTTGAAGTCATTGACTTCAGAGCCTTTAGTTATCACAGGCTACTTCTTTGGTATGCCTGACTCTGTCCGTCAAATCGGTGCGTTTGCATTTCTGCAAGACCTGATAAGAAAGGCGCCAAGGATTAAAGAAGCAAAGATGTCTCAAGAATATCGAGAAGATTGATGAAGGAGCCTTTGGCTGGGCAGGATTTAGTGAAATTACAGTCCCTGCTACCCTAAAGGAGCTTCATAAGGAGGCATTTTACAAGGCAGATGGACATAAGGATACAAAAAGGTCCACGTCTATGTCGATGGATTTACAAATCCTAATAACCTAAAAAGACGGCGTAACTCACATAATTAATCCTACAAAGGTTAGCTTTGAGTACAGATATAAGGGGCAGATGGTTGGCACCCTACAAAGCCATCCTATCAGTATAAGGATAAGTATTATCACATAAATGAAGAGGCGAGAGTTTTACCGGAGGTATTCCTTCAGGATATGAGCTTAATGCAACAGAAGTAAGTGTTGTACCGGATGCAAAGGAATATATGAAGGTTATAGACCTGGTTAAACAGGGCGAGAGACTTGTAGCGAGGGAAGTCATACATCAGTTTAAGGATATTCAGGTTGCATATGGAACAGACAAAGACACCCTTAAACAGAAGCTTCCATCTACTGTTACAGTAATTGACTCTTATAAAAATGAGCACATTGTGCCTGTAAAAGTGGTACCTGGGCTCTTATGACGGCAAAAAGCCATCAGTTTATCAGCTAAGAGCGTCTTTTTCATTACCTGAGGGAGTTGCACAGAACCCTAAGTCGCCTGTTGCCCTTGAGTACTGGATTAAGGTAACTGTAAAGGAAAAGGAACTGGAGAGGTCGATAAGCATAGAGTTTTCTTTCACAGGACATGTAGGCGTTCCTGAACTGTATGCAGTTGATGATACAGGAAAAGAGTATGTGCTAAAGCCTACAGGCAGTGAAGGGCGGTTTAGTGTAAAGGTTCCAAAGGGGAAATTAGAGTACAGGTAAGAAATATAAATGAAGACTGGTGCCGGTTCGCTTTCCTTGATGTAAATACCATAAAGCAAAATGCGACAGGAATTATGTCCGTAGAAAAGGGTGTGAGACTAAAGGTAAAAAGCATTGGATGAAAAGGGAGTACGGTGCCTGATGTTTCATTTAAGACAATGGTTCCTATCCTTGATGTACTGACCTATACCATGACTGAATATGAGTATGGAGAGCTATACCATCATCACTTGAGGCAGCTGGACAAGGTTAAGGTTATGATTAAGGATGTGCCTGACGGATATAAGGTGATAGGTGACAAGGTTCAGACCATCCCATTTTTGGCTGTTTCTAACGAGATAGTATTTAAGCTCGGGAAGGTTGGCGACTTAGTTGAAGTGACAAATGAAGGGCGTTTTGTGCGTATTAGAATCCGCCAAAGTGGTAATGGAGGAAACTTTGTCATCAGAGATGCGGAAGGACAGCTGGTATATGTGGGCGTTCTTGAAGGAAAAGAGAGAAATATTTCTCTTCACTAGAGGATGAAGAAGCAGGAGAATATTTCGTCTATGTAAATCTGGACGGAGTCGTGAAAAAGAAGTCAGTCAAGCTGCAGTAGGAGGAGGATACCATGATCTATTGGCTTTTTACCAGGGCTGACATTTCTGCTTACATTAATGTTGGCAGGGAAAGAGCCTGTGTACGCAGATACTGCCATCAATGTGAGCAAAGCCGTCTTTAGAAAACCGCGCATACAGAACCTTAAAGTAATAGTAAAGGACGACCAAAGTAGAAAACTAAGGGTGGACTTCATACTGGTAGATTATATGGATCGCAATATCAATCTAACGCGTATTGAAAAAGAGCAGTTCCAAGTACCCTGTAGAATTTGACTGCTATACCAAGATTGCAGAGCTTCCTTTATGCCGTTAAAATCTGCGTTTGGGACATGATGATACAGATAAGATACTAAAGGAAGTCTCAGTGCCTATAAAGGGTGGCTACTACAAAGAAAAGGTGGAAAAGGTACAGGAGCTTAAGTTTGAGGTACGCCAGTTTGAAAAATATACCCTGCCTAAGACTGCCAAGGCCGTATTAAACAATGGTAAGAGTGCCAAGGTAAAGCCTTGATTTTAAGGGGCTTTGCTAGATACTTCGGTGGCTAAAGAAATCAAACTTCCTGTAAGGGTTTATTCTGATAAATACGAATATTCTGAGAAATGGAAGCTGTGTTTATCGTAGTACCGATGAAGAAGATAAAGAATATTCCTGAGATTACTGTAAGGCTTTAAAAAGGGAGAAGACTACAAGCGCCTGATACTGTAGAGGGTTGTCTATGAAGATGAAACAAGAGACAGGCAGGCAGTAAAATGGGTGGAACCTTTGATCAGATACTGTAAAAGTCTATGAAATAAAGGGAAGCGTTCAGGGCACAGAGCTTAAAGCTAAGATTGTTATCACTGTTGAAGAGTTTAACCCGAATGCAAGGTATAGCTTTGTAGATAAGGCTGTTGGTGATGCGGCAGCCGATAAGTTAAATAAAAAGGTTACTGAGATTACTTATTCAGATTTGCTGACAATCAGGGATTTAAGCCTTACTTGGAGCGATAGTGAGATAAAATCTTGTGGATATAGGAGATGAAGAATCTGGTTACACTCGATTTATCCTATAATCAGATTAGTGATATCACTCCGCTGTCAGGCTTAAAGAAGCTTTTAAAAACACTGAATCTCTTTTTCCAATAAAATCGCATCAATTGACGCTCTGTGCAGGCTTACAGAACTAGAGGATGTGAATCTTGGTGAAAATTTATTTTTCGGATATTTCTCCTCTTAAAGGACTTACGGGCTTGAAAGAAGCTTAATCTCGTATGTAAAAATGTAGAGGATATCAGGGCTTTAAGATATACAGATGGGCTAAAAAGAGCTGATGCTTGGCTCTAAGGTGCGTGACCTAACCCCTATTGCAAAAGTATAACCTAAATCTTGCAAAAGCCTTTTTGATATCAAGCTTTTGACTGTGAGGATGGAAGCATAGTGCTTAATGACAGGGTTGGTGAAAAGCTTCTATCTGCCTTATACGCAGTTAAAAAGACAGAGACATCATCTTTGTAAACTGGGAGAAGATAAGCGACGAAAGTTGAAGAACATCTTGAAATAACAGGTCATTTTGACGGACGACCATACAGCAAGGTTTTCCGGGAAAAATGACAGGGACAGTGAAGTAATGAGTTTAAGGACAAGGTTTTTGAAGAAGTTATAAGATACAGTGTGACAAGCCTACAGAGATATACTGTTTGAGGATGTAAAAACCTACAGGTACTTGATCTTGCTTTTATGAAGTAAAAGGATTTAAGCGGTCTTGAGTATCTGGTGGGACTTAAAAAGCTTGGACTTTATGGAATCAGGTTACAGACAAAGAACTTAAAAGTAATCAATACTCATGTTAAGGCTCGAAGAGCTTGATGGCAAACTGCGGAATAAGCTATGTAGGGTGAGACACTGCTTTGATAAACTAAAGAACCTAAGAGAGATAGTTCTAGATGAAAAATCCGGTATACAGATTGATAAAATGCCTTTGCACAGAACTACTCTCTTGAAGACTTTATGGCTGAGGACTTGTGGTATCTACAATCTGGACTGCTTAGAAAATGTAACCAGCATCAAAAGCAGTGTTGCGCAGAATAACCATCTACGCCTCTTGATGCCCTCGCAAACCTCACCAAGATAAACTACTTGCTCTAAATGAAAATCAGATAACTGATATTTCAGGGCTAAAGGAAGAGTCTGATTACCCATCTTATGATGAATAACAACCCCGGTTTCAAACATATTGTGCTTGCAGATATGCCTCTACTTAATACTTTTATCTGAAAAAGGAAGGCTTACAAGCGTAGATGCTACTGAAAGACTTGGAAGAAAACTGGAGGTTGTATATCTGGATGATAATCAGATGAGAGGATATATCAGCATGTAGAAATAGCCCTGATGTTAGGCAACTTACACTTGTAAATAACAGGGTCGTGGTAGTAGAGTACAGGAGCTTAAGACATCTGAAGGTGCTGCATTTGAAGGGGAATCCGGTAGTGGATATCCTGGTGCTTAAGGATATATATGACGACTTACAAACAAAGATTTCTATTTGCCATAAGGAAGGAGATATCTATGAAGAACAGGCTTTGGGTTAGCATTATATTATCCATTCTCCTGATATTTACTATTTCAGGCGTGTCCCGTGGGGACGCAACCACTGATGGGGGCACGCAGACGGAGAGGGTTTCGATTATCGTGAAGGGAAAAAATCCGAATTTTAAGCGCATAGAAGAGGTGGATTCTCTGCCAGGCTTACAAGACACTCTGGATAGTAGATGCCATTGTGGCTGAGGTAAAGCTCAAAAGATAGATGAATTAAAGGAAAAGGGATTGATTTTGAGATTGAACAGGTCTTTACCCACTAAAAGAGTGAGAGGATGAAGACAGCTAATGAGGCTATTTTACAGGAGCTTGAGAGACGACTGAGGAGAAGGGCTTTGACGGAAGGACTGACTGTAGTTTTAGACTCAGGCGAGACATTAAGCATAAGACCTGTCAGCAGACATTGAATCCTAAGCTAACAGCTGACAAAGGTAAAGGAAAAGAAGCTAAAAGGAAAATGTTACAATGCAAAAGATTCCTTATGCCTACAACTGTGCGGATGGAGACCATGACATCAAGGATGACCAATGTAAAGTCGGCAGGCTATGGACATGGAATGCAATGTAATAGGAATCATAGGCGCCAATGGACCTGCAAATGACAAGAGCAGGGTAAGAGGTGCAGTCCACAGGCCCAGATCTGCATCTATGAAGATATTTTACAACAATCCCAGAAAGGTGAAGGAGCACCTGAAGGTGCAGTTATCAGCCATCGAGGATGCGGTTTCATTAGTGTAGATGCAATGAACCTTTCCTTTGGAGTTCCGTGCGGGCATCAAGGATAGCTCAGACCTTATGCAAAAAGCCATAAATCTTTGACTAAAAGCAAAAGGGTATCCTGGTTGTATCTCTGCTGGAAATGCTTGATTATGCAGGCTATCCAAATGAGCCAACCATAGACAATTCCACCATTTCAGAGCCGGGTAGCAGAAGGAGCCATTCTGTAGCCTCTTTTGAGTGAGCTGCAGAGAATCCACTCATTACATTTAATGGGAAACACTCGATACACCAAGCTAAACGGCGACATCAAGAGTGCAAGCGGGTGAAGCTCTCTCGACTGTGGCAATGGAAAAGAGCAGAAGACATAAAGGAGAATCCCGGGTGTTGCACATTATCTACCGCTCAGGCGTACCATTCCTTGGAAATGATTGAAAATGCCCATAAAAGGGTGCTAAGGCAGTCATCATATACACAAGACGGTGACGATTCTTATGTAGAGAGCATAGAGTGGTTGAGCAGGACATTCCTGTCATCTTCGTTTCAAATGCAGATGGTAAGAAAGCTTCTGTCAAATCTTGGCATTTTACCTGATTTTACAGACAGGATGGCGCGAGATCAAGAATCCTCTTAGCGGCATGAGTGCAGTTTTTCTAGGGCTACTGGTCCTCTTAATCGACCTTGAAATCAAGCCTGAAATAACCCGGTATCGGAGGAACAGTTTATTCTACAGTAAATGACGATTCCTATGCTACTATGGAGGCACATCAATAGCTTCTCCTTATGTGGCAGGTATAAAGTCTTTGCTATATGAATTACCTGAAAGATAAAAACATCCTTTTACTCCTCAAGATGTACATTTGCAATGATGAATACCGCAAGGATATTAAAGAATAAAGAAGGCTCTTTCCATTTGCTGTACGCAGGCAGGGTGCAGGAATGATGAACTTTTGAAAATATGAAGAAAGCAGGAGATGAGATGAAGCTTACGACGGAAAGCCAAAAGGCATCTCTTGGTGAGATGGGCAAAAGAAAAGGAATTTTAATAAGGTTAAGAATACTCACGTCTCATAAGGCAACCATAAATCTCTTCCACTTGCAGACATACTTACAATGGATGTTTCAAATGCTAAGGAGAAAAGTCCTTGAAGGTGCTGAGATATCCTTTTGAGCCACAGAAGCTTTACACTTGATGCAGGAGCAAGCTAGCAGGTTAGGGTAAAGCTTAAAGTAGAGTCTGTGGCTGAAAACTATGTAGAGAGCTTTTATAATAGCAAATACAGATAAAACTCAGGCGAATATCCCATTTTAGCCTATTCGGAGACTTTAAGAAACCTTTCTGTATTTGACAGGAACTTTTATGAGCCAGAAGTCAAAATACAGGAACAGAGTACATCAGTAATACCGTGTTGGAGGAAATAAGGTATTACTGGTTCCTGTAGGAGGTACGAACTCAACTGCCGAAAACATGGGCATAAGTCTCAGAAACGGAGACGGTATGCTCACTGCCCTGCCTAAGCTGTCTTTTCTAAGGAATGCAAAAGATGTGAAGTTTTATATCGAGGATGACAGGGCATAAAATGTTCACCTATATATATGCTACAGACCATCTGAAGGAAGGTTACATCTACGCAGAAAGAAAAGTCTAAAAATCTCAGAGCTGTGGAGATGGAATGGAACTTATTACGATAAGAAAAAGGACTTAAGATACCTACTGAAGGACAGTATTACTATGTTGTAGAAGCCTCTCCTGTTGTGGAAGGTGCCAAAAAAGCAGTTGTTAAGATTCCCTGTCAAAATCGATAAGACTGACCTATAGTAAAAATCCAGTACCTTTATATACAGATACCGATGTGTGTGAAGTCACGATGACAGAGCGAAGACAGAGGACTGTCAGCACAGATATATCACATTTGTATTTGTGAGGATAAGGACGGATACAGAGGATGACAATACGGTATTTTACCTCGAAAAACAAAATGATGAATACCGCAAAAATCCTGCACTTTGGATGGCTTTGGGAAAATGGCATTCATAAGCTATATGTGGGTGCCATAGACTGTATGCAGGGGAATATGGAACTACAGACGAGCACAATCATTTCCGTGAAAAGACTCTCCTGTTAAGCTGACAGTAGACAAGAAGGAGGCAGAGCAGCGAAAGATTGAGCTAAGTACAGTATGCCTCTGCTGTAAGGTATGGAGGATTTATCTAAATGATACAACCAAAGTCTTGGCAGAAACAAGGAGACTCCTATGAGCTTAGCGCACCTGAAGCAGGAAAGCAGACCTTGATAGTAGAAGCTGTAGATGAAGAGGGTAAAAGCCTTGGTGTAAATGCAGTCGAGATTCAGGTAAAGACAGGAGGTATAGGATTTTGAAAATAACCTCTTCCATAATATCGAAACAATAAGATAACTACTACTTGGGATATACATACAATTATAGGCAAAAGAAAATGTAACTGCGATTACTCATGTCTATGGCAAGAAACAATAAGCTCTTAAATATGACCGCCAATACAGCATTTATATGAAGCACTTTCTAAATGACAGGGTAACCAATGTACTTAAGATACCTAAGGACGCTGTTAAGATAAAAGAAATTATGTGTGGGATGACTTTGAACAATTAAACATCATAATGAAGGAAGAAGTCATACCGCTGCAAAAGAGGAAGAGGCAGGAGGAAAGAACGATGGTGGTGGTACCGGCAGCAGTGGTATAACGAGGGTGGTATACAGGTAGGTGGTAATATAGGTGGCA
>BNJU01005302.1_pt1 | contig 140866 bp, 168 predicted proteins | sample 8539281 | NCBI WGS metagenome assembly BNJU01 (sample SAMD00202456, study PRJDB9452) | human saliva metagenome | isolation source: human saliva | place: Japan
AGTTACGCATATTGATCTCGGCAACCACACACCCGATTCACACTCAAACCGCCGCGATACCAAATGCGCCCACCGGGAGATGGTAAGTAATTTGTCCTTGGCACAGTTCTGTGTAACCGTGACCATACGGTTCTCCCTTTTCTGCAAGAGCTAGATATTGTCGTCCTGGACACCACCTGGCTATCGAGTTCAACGACATATTCTCCCACTCTGAGGAAGCAGTCGTCACAGCACTGCCGTCCCCGCCCACATAGTTACCATAGCCGCCAAAACACGTGAAGCGCGCGATGTTGCCACCAGCTGTCCACGTGTGGGAGGATGACTGGCTGCATCGACGTGAGTTTGCCCCATGCGCTTCCGTCACAGGTTGCACGCGTCGATCGCTTGCCCGGATGTCTCCGGACATTAACCCGCTGGCTTGCCAGCGTCTTTACGCTCGCAACCTGACGGTGAAACTTGTCCATGGAGGTGGCCGTTGTATGCTCTGGCAAAGGACAATTACTCAGGGCCCGTCCATTGCACCTCAATGTTGGCCTCTGGCGACTAGACTTGGTGTTGGTGTGCCTGGTTGGCATCGGTCGTAAAGAACCACGGTTCGCGCGTTTCGTTGCCAGCGGAACATGGACATCCAGCCGTTATGCAACACTGCGTTATTGTCGCGGTTTCACTGGGCCTCTTGCTCACGCTGAAACGCTTCGTGTTGTCGATAACGTGGACATCCTGAGCGACAACGACATTCCGATGGTGGAATGTACCGAGCAGCTGGCTTTGTTAGGATAAGCGTCAAGCCCGAGCTATAGCCATGTCGGACGCAAGACAAAGAGGGAAGTGTTCTACTGCTCCACGCACACCAAAGCAGCGTTTCATCAAACGATCCTGATCTCGCTCCAGAACCTGGGTCAACCGAGCACCAAGCGGCACTCAGCCAACAAGCTCTTACAGGATCTATGACGCGGAATACACCTGGTGGGGTCAGCCGTTGCACGTTGAATTTATTGGGCGCACATCACAGAACCGCGGTGTCTACCGACCACCACCCGGTTTCAGCGCATCCTCTCGTTACCGCCACGAGAATCACTCATTCTCACGACGTTCGAACACTGCGCAATGGTCGATCGAGCACCTCTGCCGAGATCCTCCTACGACTCCAAGCCGTAAGAACTTCAGACCCACCATGGACTCGGCACGAACTCTAGATCCTCGACCAGAGATTTGACTCATCGTCAGCATACAATTCTTTGTCTCATCAGACGATGCATCCTGAAGAGTACAGTTCATCACCGACACACCCTGGCTGAGGAAGATTTTCCATCCGAAGCGAGTATTAGCGAACTGTTCTCCGTCTGTTCGGAAGTTAACCGAGTATTTCCACCATTGCGTGCTCGCTTCACGATACGCAGCACGATGCTACCATCGAGACGGTGCAACACATGCCGGCTCGCTCATCAGACTTTCACGGTTAATCTGACCTTCCGGCATAGCGCACTTTGGCTCGGATCAGCCAACACCTCTGACGGTACCAGCGAGATCCTTCGATATCTTCGCCGATCTCGTCAGCCTGCTGAACATGCGTCGTGGTCCTGATCCCACCTACACGTATAGCTTCGTCACCGTCCATGTCATACCTTTTCGTTCTCCATGTCACATCTCTTACGCTCTTCCGATCGAGGCAATAGACCATAACCTCAGCGAGTACACATCAGGATCCAAAACGAGATGCCGCAATCATCCGATCGGCGCCTTGGTACAACCTGACACAGCATCAGGCTTATTTCCGCAGCCCGATACGCTTATCGAGCATCTTCATGAAGTTCGGCTGATTGAGGCGCACATCGAAATCGCTGACGAGAGAGTCGATTCAGCGAGCATCACGACCTGGATGCTTAATCGTGTTGCTGAACAAGCGCCACGACAGGCGTGATCTCAGCGTTGCGGTTCCAGATAGGCGAGATCGCCGAGAAAGATGATCGAGTTACGTTCCGCAAGAATGCCAGATCGTTAAATTCTCCGGATGACGTTTCTTCTTTTCTGCGCTGATCGTGTACGACACTTTGCCTCAACGTTCAAGCTCGATGAGGCGCTCAGCATCCCGAGTCACCGTCTGAGTCCGCACCGCACGGTGGCGAGTACCATCTTGGCCAGCGTCTCAATCATCGTCACCGTCGACTTCAAGAACAACGTTCGCCACGTTACCCTGGATTATCTGCTCACTGGGTCGCCACGATAATGTCTCTGGCTCTGCTGCAACGTCTGAAGAATCAGCGAATTGCCGTTCTGACCCAGACCAATCGATACGTCTTCGAAACCAGCGATACGTGACCTCGGACCGTGTTACCGTTTGTCCAGCATGTAGCGCGTCTTGTAGAGCGGGTTTATCTGCTTTTGCTGCGTACGACTGTCGAAGTTCAGATCCACCAACGTTTACAAGACCAGTACGAGCTTGCGCTTCATCATGAGGGAACAAGAACACAGCCTTGGCTGCCCTGGAGTAACGCACCGACGTACAGAATAATTGTAGGACATTCTCTGCCAGTCTTGAGGCTCCTGCTCATCCAACAGACGTGTTGCTGGATAACTCAGGGTGACTGAAACAAGAGTCCGTCCTTACCCTTTTCACCATCTCCACGAGAACACTATTATTGGCGGATGATTTTGTTACCCGTGATCGATCCCTGATTTAACTTACGACCGTTCAACGAGAGTTGCAACCTTCGTGAACTGGCGCAGAATCACTTTTGAGCAACACAATCGTCTGAGGGTTGAACAACGCAGCCCAAGCGACATCATGGGGAACTTACCGTTTGAAGTAGTACCGGAGCCCATCCCTTCACGAACCACGGTATTTTCGTGTTGAAACTTACTAAGGTTGTGCTCAACCCAGATCATCAAACGCATCCCACTGCCTGAGCGCCAATGAGACCATCACGCTTGGTAGTTCTACAAAACGCACACTGAAACGACGAGGGAATGATGGCATTACCGAGATCCGTGTTCTGCGACGGAGTACCAGTGTCAAACGTCGAGATCGTCGGATCAGTAAAGAAGTCATTGCCGTAATGGCACACCGTACACAGACGCGCATCTTCGGCTCCAGCCATTGTGCACGCAGCGTTGTTCGCGCATGATCAACGTACGCACGTCGACCGAGCAATGCCCTCAGTGGCGTTGGAAGAACAGCGTGAGAAGTCAGATTCAGGCTTGCTCTTTCCACAAGAACTCGATGCGCTCATTTCGCATCTTATCGCTCGATCAGAGCGTCGACTTCATCGACTGACGACTGCTGATCGTAGCTGCTCTGGATACGCTCATTCACCCGAGCCATCGGAGACTACGCTTTTCGAAGTGAGCTTTAACGAACAGCTGGTAAGTGTTGTACAGTGTCACCCTTCGTCTCTACATAGCATCGCTTCTGCTCCAGAACCTTCTGATCCATGCCGTCGTATCAGTGCATTGGACGCAACTGGTGCTCTTCTTCCAGGTAGTAATGATCGGTTGCATGCTGCACGCTGATGCTGGTTTGCATGGGGTCAACACACAGGATCTTCTGCACCATCCACAGGAAGAACACGTCTGCGATGTTTTCAACGTAGAGCACATTTGTTTGATCGCCTCACGACAGCCCCACAGCCATTCCAAGCGGGGTTTGTCAGTCTTCATCGCGTTGAGGATGAGGCCGAACCGCACAACCCGGAATCCACGCATGGTCGCACGGACGGGTTCTTCACCAAAAGCTCAAATTTCAGGATCATTGATGACTGCTGTTGTTCGGGCGCCTTTACGTCCAGATGTCGAGCATCGGTCTAATGTAGGTCTGACCCTTACCAGCCACTTATCAAGGCGTTAACCGCGGTGTTCGCGGCGGAGCCGTATCTATGTAGTAGACGCCAGCAGGCCGCCGCGGCTCACATGTTGAAGTTCCACCGCCGTTCACCAGATCAGCCAGTGCTGAAACCCTGAGCTGTCTCGCTGGCATTGCCTGCCAGGTCGTGGCACGTTACGAGGATCGAGACGACGACGGAGCTTCGCCATCCGGTAGTCCCGATGCGTTCCACAGGCCGCCAACCTCATCAAACATCGGAACCATCTTGGTCACAACATCGCCATTGTCGTCAGTGAGTGCTTTCCTCGAACAACGCTACATCACATCCTCGTCGAGAATGTCCTTCTCAGCACGCTGCAACAAATTCTCGATGCCCTTATTCGAGACCATCGAGTGAGAGATCAGCGTCGTCGCACTGACACCTGTGGCGCACCCACGTCAGGCAGCAATCATATCGGTGTCGCTCACGCACTTCTTCAGGGAGCCACGTGCTGGTCGTTCTTGTACTGATTGATGTCGTACTTTCGCATGATTCTGCGCCTCGTTGCGTGTTAAAGCCCATACGCACCAAACCCACACAACAAGACCCGCGATTGACGACACGATGAACTTACCAACGAACGATTGGGCATCCAAACGATAGTGATCACCGGTCGCTGAGCCAACTCAGCATCATGATCGGCCTTTTTCGCCATGATGGCATCCACGTGCCACCGTGGCTCAGGAACATCCGCAGCTCATATAACGTCTCATCGACGTATCGATTGCCTGCTCGAGTCAGAGAAACACCCTTCGCTCCACACAGGTTTTGCCTAGCCTCTTCTCGTCAGAGCCTTTGTTCTGTATTATACTGAACAGATGAAAAGCCACAGGCGTCACGACCCCATAGCAACTCCATCAGCCGAACGAGAACAGCATCCACACGAGGATGGAAACAGCATTACCGGCAACAGCCGGATGGTGACTTTGCGTGACAATCGGAGAGATTCTTTGCCTGATGTCACTACGTTCTAGCTGCTGATCCCCATGAACATCCTGGTAAGCCAGCATTGCTTATCCTGCTACCCAACTGGTTCCATGCTCCGGGTTACCGTGTTCGCTGGAGGCGCTGCTCCACCGATTTTTCGTCCGAAAGCCATGCACCACCTTCCTACCTTTCTTCTGTCTCTCACGTCTTTTTCGACTCGAAGGATTCACCAACCCAAATATATCGCAGGTGAAAGCGACGACATAAAGACGTAGAAATGCGCAGAGATAAGGCAGTGGTGCGATAACCCCACCGCACCTCTTGTTCTATGCGATCACATCATCGGTGTTACACCGATCGACGTTGCGCTGTTAGCCACCGCCTGCACAGAAACATCAGCGATCGCCGCTGCTGCATGTGCATCACCCAGCGTGCTGTGCAGCATAATGCCTGCGATGACACCCAGTGCGAGTGAACGCCGTGCCAACCAGCACTGCCAGACAATGTACAGACCATTGGGCGCGCTTTATGAACACTTCGATCCATCTGATCCATCATTCGTTATCGAGCGATGAAGAAACTGACTCGAACTGACGCGATCTCGTCGCAACAACGTTCCACGAGCCGCTTCTCCTTCGTGCGCTCATTGGCATGCTCAATCTTAGCCTTGGCTCCGACAAAGCAGCCTCGTGATCACATCTACACGCTCAATGAGCTTGTCTGTCTCTTCCTGAGCAGCCAGAGCACGCTTCGAGCCTCGCGCTCACGCTTAATCTGCGTTCACGAAACCTTCACGAGCAGCAACCCGAAATGCCCTGCTCGACATATTCCTGACGATACGGTTGCCCTTGGCAGGCCTCGGCATGCGGGCGAGGTCTCCCTTAAGACTCGTCATGAACGCACCATTCTATCGCGAACTGTCTAAGAGTTCTGCCTCGCGAGCGACCTGTTCAGAGCGCTTTCTGGGATCGCGATCCATCACGCGAGTGAGAGCTGCATCGAATGACGCCCGCAGTGACTGCTTATGGGCATCCAGAACCACGACGACGAAGAGGCGATCCTCGTGTCGACAGTCGTTTGAGTTGTCTGGTTCAATCTCCGACAACCGTCGACTGTTGTACGGGCTTCACATCGCAGAGACCTTTCCACAGCGCGAGGCCTGTGCGTGATCCTCTCGTTCCTTCTCGGCTTATGATGATGGCAGCACGCCAAAGCCACCGATGCCCACGAGATCGCACGAGACTTACTGCATTAGCATCAGCCCCGCAGCCAGCGCCTGGCCCACGCTGTCAGCACCAAGATCTGCGTCACCTTATGGCGATCTCGTCGCCAGTATTCGAGACGCTTTAGAAGCAGAGATCACGCAAGTCATTGATGTCACGACGACGCTGCTGAGCCAGTGCATCGCCCGCCTGCTGAGACAGCAGCATTGATCGGACCATCCAAACTGTGTTATCGTCGTCGCGATCCAGAGAAACGACTGGCTTGTTCGCTCGCGACCGAACAGGGTCTCGGCTGAGCTCGCGTCGATATGGCCCAGATCCCCATCGAGGAAATCCTCGACGCGCCATCGTTACGGCACTGCATCACGATCGAAGACACGGTTGTCGACGACAGGGCAGGGATGGGTTCCTCAGACCTCAGGAACATCCTCCACCGACTTCCAGATCGGTGTCAGCATCCGATGCAACATCGAGACTTTGAACGGATCGCCAATGGCATCAATGTCGCCATACGGAGCCTTTACTGACGGAAGTCGTCTTTCCGGAGGCTCGTCTAGAAATTTACTGGTCGAAATTGGGAGATTGTCAACGTTTTCCAGAGACTCATCTGCGTTGTTACAGGGGCTGCTGGATTGGGGCGGGCACAGGAACATCCTCAACGAGATCCTCGGGCTCTGACCCAGTGTCAACCTCGCCACCCAGACGACGCCACAGTGACGGGAATCAGAGACAGAGCCACAGCACCAGAACCGACAGCCTGAGCTTGAGCAAGAGTGGTCGTATCACATCCCCAACAGGGACATCATCAATATTCGTGGACTCATCACAGTGAATGTTCACAACAAGAGAACCATTGCGCGTGTGTCGACAGACGAGCATGAAAATAGTTTTACCGAGAGGTGCATTCACCATGCCTCGGGGTCAGAGACTGCTCCGTGATAATGCCCAAGATGTTGTGACGAAGCATATCCTGGGTCGTCAGGACTGATCTTATCACGCAATTCGCTGAAGAATCGATCTTTGTTCTCGTCCCCTGACGAGACCTCCTTAGCCATCACCGATGCCGCCTCTTCTGATGGGCGCACGACGGGGAGACAGATGACACCCAGCCCTGCTGGGGAGTGCCCAATGCCTATTGTTACGAATGAGAGATCAAGAGCCAACCGCTCCCGTCTCATCGATGACAAAACAGAGGAGTCCTTACTACCGGGCCTCTGAGCCTTTCTGTCAGGAACAGGAGCAACAGCAACCTGTCATCGACGACCCAGGTCGTCCTTCTACCAAACAGCATAGACAAACTCTTTCGATCGATTCGGTTATAGAGCCGGTACCCGCATCAGATGTTCAGGTACGGCAAGCGCATCGTGTTTACACCGTATACGAGTGTATCACATCGCCAGCGCAACATACCGCATGAGCAGATTCGATATGACTGGCCCGTGCCTGTCGGGCTGGCAAGACCACCACACGAGCGTCAGACTTCAAGATCGTCGTTATTTACGCAACGCCATCGATCTTGGCCGCGATCACACGTTCGGATGTTCATTGATGAACGCTGCGACTTCCGCCCATTGGCAGGCATCGCTGCACACGACGTTCGTCACGCGCACCACCGCATCGAGTCACTGCGCGATTCGTCTTCCACCAAGAAGTCGATTAACATTTATCGATCGTCAGATCGATACCAAGCTATACCCAGCCTTTGAGAGCACTCAGCTTTCACGCGAGATCTGCGCACGTAGGTCGACAATGCCGAAATGGTAATGATCGCATCGATACGTCCGCGAGCCTGTGGGTGGGAACTTCTGCCACCATCCGGTGCCTGATGGACTTCGATGACCAGTACCACGCATATTCACCATCAGATCATCAGCGTTGTACTCACCGATGGTGCGTAGATCTCCGAATCGGCGTTTGTCGTCAACACGATATAGGTGTTCAAGAACGACACTGTCGTGACCATCTCTTATCCGAGAGTCAGACCGTCATCGGCACCGAGCAACAAGCGCGCACAACAAGTGTAGTTTCTCGATCTCTATCGAACAGCAACACGCAGTGACTGGTCGCTCACACCTGACGCGCGACAACTCTTCGCGGAATAGACCACGCTGGTCATCACGACCCATTCCGATGTCAAAACGGATGAGGTGACGCTGATCGTCTCCAAACAGGATCTTGCGAGTTGCTTGGTGATCTCAAAGTTAGTGTAACGATGAATCACCGGCTGATACAGGTGCTCATCATTGTCGATCGTAGATAACAGGTCATGCCTTTTCGCATCGAGCTTTTCGATAGAACGGATGCTTAGGACATAATCGGGAATTGTTTTCCATGTTGCTTGACACAGACTGAGCCCTCGTGGTGAATATCTTTGACCAGACGGAAAAAGAGAAGTATCCACATGAGAACCTTCATAAATCTCATGCCCATTAACAACATCGATCCATCAACAAGAGAGAACAAGAGGGTACGAATATCCTCATAAGCAACTGTGAACCTGCCGGTAATACAACGTCGTACAGCTTATCATCACGCGCTTCGATAACCATCGCAACGAACAAACCCTGAACCAGAGCTCATCGTTGTTCGACGATGAACACAGGTGCTGCTTCGGAATAAACCGTTCAGATACCATTAAAGTTAATCAACGACGAAGTTCAGCTGGACAAACAACACAGACCGGTACGAACTTCGCGCAGTGTTGCCGCCACGCCACATCCCCTCATTAAATTGCCACGTGCACGAGCGGACTACTACCTGGATCCCACGAACAGCACCGAGAGTCGACCGATACCACATGTCCTTACTACCTGAAAGGAAAGGGTCGTCTTTGCCTGCCACCGCCCCATTAGCAATCAAAGCGCCAGCGCATATGATCCAAAGGAGATCAATCGCAGGCCACTGAACTGGCTGATTCATCGGGACAATATAATTCACATACTGACCATCACTCAGGCGATTATGCATTCTTGATCCATCAACGTTTGGGTTGAGTAAATTGTCGGCCCTGATCAAGCGATTCGCCTGCAAACTCTCCTGCTGCGGTGGTTGTCAGACACATCAAGGATACGTCCGTTCGCCAACGTCATCCGGCACACATCACGTTCCCCGAGGGAACACACGAGAACCTCGTCGAGAGCCATCGCGAAACACAAATACCGACAACAAGGGTCAACGGCAAGTTCCGGCGCCACAGAACCATCTCGCAGTGCATTGCACACGAGTAGAATCGCAGCGATTTGCCAACACCAGCCGCCCCAGTGAAGAGCAGCGATGACATGGGCTTACCCGGTCGTTCAGACCGCAACACAATCAAGTCGACGAGCAATCGACGTGGTAGCAAAGTCCTGACTAAACGCTTATCATCAAGTCTGGCTTTACTCTTAGCAGCGCGACATTGGTTCCACCAACACGGAACTCACTGTTACCATACAACAGCGTTTCTTGTCCATGTCACCGAGGCAACGATGGCGACCAACGATTGTATCGAGCACAATGAATCGATTCTACGCGGCTGCACAGAGGCAGTAACGTATCGATTCGTGTACTAAAGATCTGTTCATACAAAGAGTCATCGAAGATGCCCCATCGACACCGTATTTTCGCCATACCTTCAGGGAATGCACCGTCACCACGATCCGTCTGAGGGATGTTATTGCCGCGACGCTCAACAAGCGGGCAGGCACCGATGATATGGCATTGAACTGTCATACGTCGCGCGCAACAACTCTTGATAATACGAGGTCCCGAGGCCGGGCCAACGGCTTCAACGCTTCCACGGCAGCAGACAGCTGCACCACCTGGTGGTCCCGTCGATAACAGTACGATCTTCGACCTTCGACCCAGAGTCCCTCGCCCCATCGAACAGAGAGCCTTCAAACGCGCCGCCATCTTCGACGACAGCCCACCGCCCTTTTCGGCGTCGACTTCCAGATACCCACCATCCTGCACAGACCGCCACACCGCGTTGCGGACAAGAGGCCTCGACCACTGATGTACAGGTGTGTCTCGATCGACCATGACGGCGTCATCTGACTTCACGATCGGTCTCGATCACCGCATCACATCATCGAGCCTCAGAATGTTCCAAATTTCCATCTCATTTACGCCCATCGTTGTCACTCGTGATTACGGCTGCTTCGCAACGCTCGCACAACATCCTGACGGATCGTGAATCGAACTGAGGAGGATACACCCTTATGAACATCACAGTTTGCCTTCAGGCTTCCGCAACGCACCTGTCAGTACAGGGTGAGTCATCAACCGTCAGCTTCCACATGCTATCTGTCGCGGGTTCATAAACACCATCGAATCATCATCGCGCACGCGACCCAACCGGATCAATTCAATAGTCAGGAACACAGTATCCGGTATTCGGCATACTCTGTCAGCCAGTAGATTCGATGCACACCCCATCCGGAGCAACGCGCCACGGTAAGGATCCACGGCAGAATGATGACTCTGTCGCACAAAGCGCTCCAGATGCAGTGGTCTCCATGCCGAGAAACCATCAGGAGCGCGGTGCCCTCGCCCAATCTCCTCGAGACATCGTCTCCCACGTCGAGTCCTTCTTGGTGAGAGAAGTGATCCACAGCTCATCGTTGCAGCACACGGTCGCTTGTCGTCACCACGACGTACCACGCTTCATACCCTGTGGAACACACCTGTGACAGTCACAGGCTCACCGTGCTCATCAAAGACACGATCGTCCACCTCACAGAGACCAACACGAACGCATCCACGTGCTCATCGGCAACAGATCAACTCATCATTCAAGTGAGCCTTGGCTCGGGTGCCAGGTGGAAGCAAGAATCACAATATCTCAGGACGACGAGCTCATGAGAGAAATTTCGCTCTCTGCCCCAATGTCACGAGTGGCGGTATGTTGGCCGCAGCCCGGTATCGGTACGACAAAACCAAATGATCGTTACCAAACAAATCGTTCCTCCATTTCAATCGGAATAGGCTGGTACCAGTCATTCTAGCATAGTTTGAACAGAACAACAGAGTAGAACAGAAACCGCCCCCACTGGATTTCCAACAGGGCGGCATCATGCTCAGGGATTCGTTCATCACAAGCCAAATAACATTGCCTCGGCTGTTGAGGAAATCATCTCTGCCAAAGCCAGTATGACACGCTTTGGCAGACATCAGGTGGCACAACTCAGTGGAATACCCTGGCTGGCCGCACCATGACGTCCAGGAAGCAAGAGTGTTAACTCTTGGGGTAACCAGCTCCGTCCGACATTAATACGCAAAGTAGACATAACAACTTCTCTTGCTTCGTTGTTAGAAATTGTGTCTGTCGTTCTCGATCTCAGCAGCTTCTTCGACCTCAGGCCTGAAATCTGGGCCTCGGCAGCTGCCCGGTCTGCGCCTTTCCTCAGCAGCCTTACGGGCCTTACCAGACCTCGGCCTTGGAAGCGGGCGTGTGTAGATCGTATCGAGAATATTCTCGTCGATCGGCTCCAACTCGGACGGCTTTCATCATCTTAGAGTTGATGACCTGCCGGTCTACGGCCAGAAGTGGGTGACATCCGCCTGCTCGGCGCAACAGTCGACCAGGTCGACCGTTGTGCCCGGCATCCGGACGATGTTATCGCCCGCAGTCGCAACGAAAGCATCAGCTGAGAAGCGCTGTAGCCAGCCTGGTGATCGAAAACGGTCTTACCGTCGAGCCCTTCTGGTCGAAACCAGGTGAGGACCCTGAGTGGCAGTGCCCTCACGAAAGCCTTAGAACCATCGCGTCCAGGAAGACCCGCTTGCCATCCTGGAGTGGGTATCGGGACATTCCACAACCACCAGCTCGACGCCCTTCCACGAACCCTCACCACGCAGAGTAGTAGCCATACGACCACCCTCCTTTCATCTCTTGCCCGCAGAGCGTCGGTCGAGGGCGTTAATCAGCCTCTCCACACATGGACTTGTTCCATGTAGCGCCTTCATCATAGAGATGAAAGAAACTCTGATGTTGCATATTCATCCTGTCTATCGAATCCATGGAATCTATGGATGGCAAGTCTGCCTTCCAACACCTGCCCGCTGAGGTAATCAAACGCTCAGTCTCACCCACGTACTATCACGGACGATACCCGTGAGACCTCATCAAACGCTCTTTCACTGGTTGCGCTTACGGCGAACACAAGCCGCTACCGGGCACCACATCAAGCAAGAGCACCCGGGAATAAGATCCCTGTCTTCTTCGCTGACATCTGGCGTTCCAGATCATCAGCTATACGATTCATACGAGGCATCATCATGGGGAGAACCACTGATGATGTCTTCCTGACCAGACTCATGCAGACATGTTTGCAGTATCGTCGATGAGACGTTGACGCTCACGCGCCCAGGTCATACAACCGATCAGCCACATGGCGACCAAGCGCCATGTCGGTCAGTACGGAACGCACGTCGTGCAGACCATACCCTTCCGTTCCGAGACAGTGTCCATCGCCTCCCGAACCACATCATGGCACCACGATCACCTTTCATCATCACTGCGCGCATCATCTGTAACGCTTGCAACACAACTCCGGACAAGACGACACAAGCATCGGCTGTTCGAGAGGCCGCAACGATGCGCGAGCTCGCTCCAAGCGTTGTTTCACAAAGTAACCGTCCAGCTTCCACCAGCCACAAGCAAACGTCCACCACACCGGCAGCAACACCGGAGCTTCGGCTTCATCCGCTCTTCACTTTCGGAGTCGAACGATCTGCCAGCAGAGCTGAGACCAACGACGTTTCGCGTCGCCGTCCATCGACCCCAATACGTCTTTTCCACGAGTCATCGCGGGTGCTGGACCGTCGACACCTATCGCCAATGGCCCAAGCAACGACCTTCCGTACTTGCTTCACACAACGATGTATTCCTTCTTCCTCCAGATACAGCTTGCATCACCAGACTGTGGGTATTACGCCTGCTCGAAGACCGGCTTCTCCAGTCAGCAATGCACATGCCAATACTTCATTGCCAGTATCGTGCCTCGTAGACGAGCTCCATACGATCGAAGTGGTGAGAATCCCACCAGATCATCATCAGCGCTCACCCTGAGCCTGGCCTCATGCGCTGAGATTGCTGGCGAGGTTTCCAACATCCTGCTCATCACGTTAAGCACGGTGTACGCACAGAGAGAGCCTCGTGTGGAAGAGAACAGGCATTCCTGCATAGCTTTATTGACGCTTGCCCATGATCGTCCATGACCCTGATGGATCAGCGTCGCTTTCCTGATCGCTCAGACCTTCACGATGAGCACGACGGTTCGCGAGGTCTCAACAGCGATCATGGCTGATCCCATAGGCGAACCAGGGCGATCGAGCAGCTCGGTGACGAGCTCCTGTCGCAACATCATTCGCACGTCGCATCTCCCGGTCGATGAGACCCGTACCACAGTGTCTGTCAGCAGCAGACATGCAACAACAACTGGGGCAGTGACTCATCGAGCACCCTTCTGTTTCAACGCTTCACGAACGCAGCAATATCTAGACGCCTCATAGCTCAGCACTGGACATATGAGCCACGTGCTGGTTCTCATCGTCACTTAATCAACACCCCAATGCAAGAGCGATAACCGTGCTGCGAGCTGCCCTCTGTTGCATGCCTTCAGCCGCACACGTCGACCGAGCCCGGCATCGACTGGCGCGTGGCAGTGAATACGCAAGGCATTATCCGGATAACGCCCACGGGAAGCGCAGGTCATCGAAACGACACCCATACGCTCCAGGCTTACGCATGATCGCCATACGCAGGCGCATCTGAACGATATGACCCTTTGGTACTCCTTATTCAGCAACGTAGTCTCAGAACAACACCATCTCCTGAAGATACTCAGGACTGAAACAGCACGGTTCTTCACCACTGTGTGCCTTGCCGAACAAACGCTGAATGTCAACATCGGGTACGGCGCACGCCTTCACCGGACAACGACGGCTGACCATAACCGAATGCAACGCCACCTTGACCGGACACATGCAGCACGTTGTCTTTGAGCTTCGATGCCTCGACACGGCTTTCTCGGTGGCGCCTTCGTGCCATGTATGCAGGATAACCGGCAATGCGTCGACGAATGGGCGTCACAGGCTCGGTTGCGCCTCACGCCATATGGCAGCGCATCACGTAGCGCCGGTGCTGCCAGAGAAACTGGCTACTGTGCTTGCCTGAGCCTGGGGTTGCACACTGAACTGTTGACAACAATGCTCTTTCAAGCTCATGGTATTGACACACACCTTTCTTTCAAGTTACTTAAATCGCATCTATTTTAAATAAAGATCATGAACGAGACACAGTGCAGTGTCGACAGGGGGCGGTAGGCATGCCCCCACTGCCCTGCCGCCATTTGCTGTCATGATTTGTTGAGAATCCGGGGCCCATCGTCACCGAGATCAACAGCGTCAATCTTGTCCGCCGTTGCAACAGGTGCCGCCTCGACAGCCCCACGAGCCGGACAGAGACGCTTTGCGCCTGTGTCTCGCCCAGCATCGCAACAGCCTCGCGCAGATCCTCGATCGAATCAACTCCCCAGGCTGAGTTTCAGAATCTCAGGCGCATTCTGAGCAACTGAGGGCTGATGACATCAGCCACGACCTCACGGTAAAGGCTCTCCGACGCCAGCTTGTCCGTCGCCGGGTTGCACGCTGGTTCTCAGCACGTCGACAACCTCAGGCTGCGGCCCACAGGCTCAGCCTGGTCTCGCCTCAGACTCGCTCGGGCGCAACCTCGGTCAACTTCATCTGCACGCTGGAGCAGCTCGTTGCGGCGATGCATCGAAGAGAGGCGAATCCACGACGGTAGCACGGTCGGCTCACCACTAAGAGCTCGGGGCGATCGATGCACCAGCCTCGCTGGTGCCGTGACCATCGGCAGTACTGTCATCGAACCGCCGAGATTCCAACCCGTGGCGAAGATGTTTATCCACCTGGTTCGTACGATCCAGCGCATGGTCACAGACTTCGTTCTCATGATCACGAGCACGAATCTGAGCGGAGAGAACCGGAAGTAGTCGACAGATCCAGACCTGATGTCACAGCATCAACGACCAGACATCCCCGATCGACGACATCGAGAATGCCAGGGTGCTTTTGTTTCGTTACGAGGTGCGATAACAACACCTCGGTCAAGGCCGAGCATCCACACTGGTTGAGAGCAGACGTCAAAGCCTTCGTTGAAGAAACCTTTCGACCAACGATTACGAGCCGCTCGTCGGTGAACTCGTAGAATGCATCGACAGTTGCTGCACCGCCGTCCATCTGATCGAACCACCTCTCGTCACACCATAGCGATCTCAGGCGATCCGTAGGGGAACAAGTCCCACGAGACGACTCGACGGAGGACAGGCCGGCAATCTGACCTGGCCCCGTGGTTGGTGAAGGTGTCAACGAGCACCTGGATGTCAGTTTCACCCTTGACCTCACGAGACCAACACCGCATCGATAGGCAGTGTCGCGCCCCAACGGCTGGAGCGCTTCATGCCGGTTACTGTACTCATGTCTTCTTTCTTTTGTTGGTTGGTGGATACCCCAACGCGACTGAAGGCTATGAGACTTTCTGCCTCTTCGCCTTCCTCTTCACCGCCTCGGCCAGCTTGTCAGGACCGTCAAGCGCCTCGGCACTCGTGTCGAATTCGCGCGATCAACCCAACGACGCACGCAGCAAAACCTTGTTCATACCGCCAAGATGACCAAGCACCACCAGCCAGATCACACCAGCTGAGATCACGATCGTAATGAGTACAGCATGGGACACCCAGTACGCGATGAAAGCTCTGCGCCGAGCATCTGCGCTCGTCACGCCGAGACTGTCCCCGGCGCACGGCCCATGTTCGGATGACCAGGGCACCCTCACAGCACAGATCCACACAGGCTCATACGAGGAACCCACGAAACAAAGCCGATAACGCGCGCTACAAACATAGATCGCCCATGCGACACCGTGCCTGATAGAGCCCCTTCTCATCGAGAGTCATAGGCGTGCGGAGAAAAGGATCAAAGAAGACAGATTCATAACAGACCTTTCGCACTACTAAAGAGTGAAAGAACGAGTGGACCGCACCCATCATCGCTCAGTAGGTTCGATCACGTCCTTGTTACCGGCTCAACCAGTGATGTCCGAGATCATCCATCGCTATCAAGCGTGTAGCTCATCGTGGAATACGACGCCGTCAGCCGCCGTCAGAGCTTCGGTTAGACGCCACCAGACAGCAAAGTGAAGGCCGCCGACGTCCGCCCAGAAGTTCCACGTCAACCAGCGCCGCGTCCCGGACGAGTCCGCCATGCGCCAGCTTCTCCCCGGCATGCAGCCACCGTGAGGAACCAGAGTTCTCACCAGGTGCCAACATCGATGAGTGCCTGTCGCGCAGAGATACCATTGCCGTTCGACCACGTGAGCGCCCGTTTGGCGATCGCCTTGACCGTCTCATCGTCGTTAAAGCATGTGCCGTGGACATGCCGGTTGCTTCGGTCAGAGATACAGTCTCCTGGTGATCGACGTCGACGTTTCCAGCGACGTTAGCTGCGATTGCAGCTATGCACCTGAGCTCGTTGCGAGCATTCCCCATCGGCCACATGATCGCTGTGCGTTGCCGCCACACCGACATTCACTCCAGGAGTGATCGTAACTTCCCGAGATCAGCACCGAACCGTGCGATAACAGGCGTCTTTGTTCTCTGCGTCATTCAACCAACTCCGTTCTCATGAGCCGTATCGTCACCATCATAAACGCGCACCAGCGTCACGCCAGTCTGCACACCGGAGAACGTTCGAGGCGGCATCGTGGCCGTCGTCCACGCCAGCAGCGCCGTCAGAACCTTGCACAGCCACGCGATCGGCAGTGCCGACGTCTGCCACGCCATATGGCAACTGATTCCCACCGACATTGATCAGCGGCAAGTGCGCTCGTCTGACCCGAGGCGGCCCGCCAGAGGCGCGTACCAACGCACAGCAGCACCGTCAGCACAAGCGCAGCGAGCCGAGCATGCAGATTACCGCATCGCTGCGCATCCGCATCCGAGGTGCTTCCGTCGACCATCCGCGATACCGTTCCCCGGAGGTCAGCCACCTGCCGCTCTTCTCCTGGAGTGAAATCTGCTACCTTCGCAGCACCTCAACGTCAGAACAACTCCGAGATGCTTGCTGCGCCTGGAGCAACCTTGAGCAGTCAAGGTCTGATCTCAGTATGCTTCGATCGATCGGAGCACCTGGGTACCCACAATCGCAATACCGATTCTACTGCAGCCAGCCCAGACCCGCTGCGATCTTCAGATCGATACGGTGCTTGTATCATCGTTGTCGTGAGCCTTCAGCGCGCGAGCTCGCTTGTTCGAGCTCATCGGCCACCCGCCACCTTCCAATGCGCTGGCGTTGGCGTTCGTGCCCATTCACCGAGCTTTCTACCTATTCGATCCGCCATGGTCATCACTCCCTTTCTATCTCTTCCAGCATCGACGTGATTTCACCGTGTATCATAATCTCACCATATTGACAGCACCCTGCACCAGATGCAATCATCCAGTAATGGGGTGCCATGAGGATGCTACATGATCACGGACCGGGGTCGACGAGGTTTTATCGCCCTGACCCTTTTAAAAATGTGGACGGAACCGTTATCGATGCAAACTTCGAGAGCACTCTTCGTGTTTCATATGCAATGTAGTTCTGTATCGAGACCTGTCAACCCGTGTAGAACTGGCCCACCGTGGGGGAATTGATCGTTGCTGAACCTGAGACATCTCGCCCCTCGGAGGTTCAGGGAAGCACTGCCCCAGACTTCCTTCACAGCGTCTCGCCCATACATAATCAAAAGGACACACCGTCGGTCGTACGCAGGAGAATGTCACCAGGCTGGAAGCTTGACTCTATCGCTGTCAGGAGTCGATCTTGTCCACTGAGTCGTCTCGGCCCCGCAAAGATACCTCTAGCTGGTTGGACACGCCAACAGCCGGACATGTATCGTCAGTACCAGACCAGCGAATATTGTGTACTTGCGCGGTCACACGAGGCGCAGTTATCCGACTCACCGAGCACCCGTGGAGGTAATGACGTCGGTGCCACGCTACCTTTACCATCGCCGCGTTGTACGGCCATGCGTAAGAGATCGCAGCTCTTGACCGTGAGCACCTGGGCCGCGACTTGCACTAGCAGCAGCGGGCAACGGAGCTATTCGCACCGGTCACAGCGTTGCCCGATCGGTTGCGGATCGGATCAGCCAGAGACCGGTTCTTCTCCCCAGCCGCCCATCTTGGCAAACCAGGTACCAGCAGCGCGGCTCGCGAGGCGAGCGTACCGTCGTTGATGCCCTCGCGCGTTTGCGAGGAAGCACGAGAGTCGACGCAGAACACTACCGCTCAGAGGTCGTCGACCGAGCCTTCACCCGGAGCGGACACGAGCCCGGATTGTCCTTGGAGATCGCGAAGCCGAGCTGGGTTTCCAGCGTCGACCACGGCCGCCGATCGACTGCGCATACTCGGTGAGCGGCGTTACGTTGACCGTTCGTCCACTGTCATGTCATCAGCCCATGAGATCGATCGCAGGAAACGCGCAGGAATACGCAGGATCCACCTGTGCACCTCGAAAGCCTCGCCTCAGCGTCTTGTGCGAGGACCGATCGTGAACTTCTCGTCAAAGATCGTCTCCACACCGGTCGGGTCAATGCTGACTCATGGCTCCAGTTGCCCAGAACACCGGCGATGTTCTTCATCGGACACTTCCCATGCCGAGAGCACAGAGTGCACAGTCTTGCGTTCTCTTCAGTCTAGCAGACACGTCACCAACAGCGCCGTTCGGCCGCGCTTTGCCCTGCGTTTTCAACAGCCACAGTGCATGATTCCAGCAACCCATCGTGCGGAGTGTCGGCGTGTCGCCGTCGCGCAGAGCAATCGCCCACCACCGGCGATGACCGCAACCGTACCAACAACGTTGCTGTGACTGTTGCGACGGTCTTGTAGCAGCCGATGCAGCTCCCGCCTTAGTGCGCTGCAGCAACAGCTGCGCAGCTGGCCCGGTAAAGAAGCCAACCACTGGCCTTTGCCGCTGCAACAACAGCACCGTGATCGCAGACCACGGTGACTCGAGCTGCTGCCGCGATCGAGCATCATCACCGTCTTGAGCTTTCACTGAGGCCACAGTGCGCGCAGCGCTCGCGCCGCAGCAGCAGCAGTCTGGCGGCAGCTCCGGTCGCGTCTTTACTCGCGCCGCTCTTGCTCTGGCCTCCCTGGATACCGTCACCCAGCAGACCACCGCCACCGGGCTCAGCGCCACCAGAACCCATCACATCGGTACCGTTCGCTCCTCGTGTCAGTCCCGTGTCTGGCTCACATGGGCTGAGCAGACTGGTTCTAATACCGCATCTACGCCTGACTTTGAAGCTTTTCAATCCTGTCTGGTTTCCTACTCGGTCTTCCGTTCGTTCGCTGAGCTCTCTCCGTTTCTTTTCGTCCCGTCCCACACTCAGTACAACGTCAGCACGTTGGCATTGTATTCTCATGCCTCGTTCGGACATTACAGCTCGACTTCAGATTGAGCGAGATCGTTGCTGGGAAGCGACCTGGTACGCCTTCTTGCGTCAGTAATGGTCTGCCACGACGTGAGCGAGGATTGCTGATGCACCGTCAGCAATGGTTCACGAACGTGTCACGGTTCGTGCACGCGGTCAACCGCGCACCGTTGGTCCAGGAGTGAACTCAACGCTTCTGCCAATCCGGCGCGGTCGACAGCGCAGCCTGAGACTTCATGTGAAGCCCACGTGGCTCATGCCCTTAGGCACAAACCTCGATCGAGGTAGCGCCCTCGTTCACGGTGCCGTGTCGCCAATCGAGACATCGTATCCACCGGCTACCACGGTCTTGGACGCAGGAACAAGGGTGCGCTCGCGGTCTTGCTGTCTTCGCCCTGCTGACCGGTCACCTGATCGCCCTGCGACGACTCGTGAACGACAGGCTCATTGAGCTGAAGCATCGTGCCGACGCATCGTTCACCGGTCGTAGAGATCTGCGAGGTGCACTGGTCGATCTTCGCGAGATCGGCCTTCATCTGAAGCTAGCGACCATCCATCTGATCACTGTCAGCTCGTCAGCATCGCAGTCACAGCCTCGTGGTAGACATCACCACGCTGAACTCGGTACCAGCCGTTCCAGGGTTACCATGCTGACGGAATCCCGATGCCACAGGAGTTGAACGCAATACGCATTTGGTCGTCTGCTGAAAAGACTCTATCGCCTGCGTTGGGATCAGTCTTCGCGAAGACGATCCACCGGATAGAGGCTCACTGGCAGCGCTTCCCCATCACTCGACGATCTCTCGCTGATGCGGATCGTCATATCGAGGACCTGAATGCAAAGCCATTTGGACATCGAGACAAACTTCGCCGTGCTGCGTTGTTGCAAACAATGACGCATAGCGAGCCGGTAATCGGCTTACTCTTCAACGGGTGCTGATGGAGCTCGCGATCGGTGCCTGTCAGGGTACCCTGCTGTCATCCGCGTTCGCGGAAAGACGACGTGCCCGCTCACGAGCGTGAGAAGCACCATCGTGCGAGTCTTAGACGATCGGTGTACACACCCATCACGCGACCAGTCGCCTGTGTGCGTGATCGTAAACGACCGGTATACATCGCGGTCGCACTGAGCTGTTCCTGAGGTTCGTGTGTCGAAGACACACCGCACCAGTCAGCAATGCCGCGCGCCGTCCGGGCTACAGCCACAGCTGACGCTCAGCTCCATCGCGTGGTGCCGAATCAAACTGAAGCGGAGTCTGAATGCTTGAACTTGTGCAAAGCCAGACGAAGCTCTCCTCTCTGCGCCCTCAACAGGTGGATCATCACGAACGTCATCACAGACGCATTCTGATTTTACCGTTCTTTTACCTTACCCCATGCCATGTTGATCCTTTCATCGTGTTCTGCGTTTTCTAATCCGGGAATAGACGTGGATAGCAACAGCCGGGCCGGTGAACCGGCCCCGGCTGTCACGTGACCTTTTGACCATCGTTGCGCGAACCTGTCACGGCCCACATGGTCAAAAGATGCGGCAGAATCATACCGCCACCGAGATCCTCGATGGTGCTACCGCTTCGGCAATGCCGAGAAGGCCAGACACCGGCAGCGCTGCACACCGATGATGATGAGCAGCGCAACAGTGACCCAAGAAGTCTGTTGCGCAGACTGGCTCCACCGAACAGCTTGTTGAAGAATTTATGCGATACCCCACAACAGCGGCGGTGCAAGCAGCGCAATGACAGACCGCAAGGAACTTGATGTTGGTTGTCGCATTGACGAGGAGCTCTTCAGATCCAGTCCGCAACAAGCGATTATCCGCGATTGCGAACGTGTGCGATTCACCTGGGCGTTGAGGACATCGATCATCTGAGTAGCAAGAATATCGAGAGATGTGATCTCCTTTTCAGAAGTAGTTGCACATGCATCTGGCCAGAGCCCGGCTGGTTGTCAGATGCCTACACTCATGACCTGATATACATCACACAACCCACGTGTGCCAAGCAAGTGAAACGCCCTCGATCACGCTGGAGATCCAGCATAATCGAGGGCGTCATGAGTGTCACATGAACACTCTCACACAGTCACTGCGCGCTGTGCTCTCACTTTCATGAGGGGCATCGGTGGCATCGAAGAACCACCGAGCTTCATGCCTCAGACCCTTGCCCGCCTTGCGACGCGCTCTTAACTCCACCGTTCGCAGACTTCCCGGACGAAGGCATCTGCGATGCACCCCTGCGAGGTGCGTGCTCAGCGAACGCGAGCTAACACCGCGAGACGGTGCCGCGTCGCGACGGAGCAGGAATCTGCGCAGGAGATGCAACCTGAGGCGGTGCCTGTGCTGGAAACCTGCGCGACTGAGGCTGAGCCCGTGGATGACGAGGCTGCTGAGGCTGCGCTCCGAGCAGGCGATGATCGCCAGGCACCCACCACACCGCGCTGAGGCTGGGACTGCTGTGGCTGGTTCATCTGACGTGGCTGCGAGCAGAGCGCACGGGACGCGGTGCCTCAGCCGACTGGCGATGAGCCTTCTCTCCTGACCCTTGGTCTGAGCACTCTGGACATCGCTGAGAGCCTTCTGACCATCCTGAGCAGCACCTGCGACATCACCGGAGTAAGCCTTGGCAGCGGCCTTACCGCCGTGCCACGCAGCCTTCGCACCGACGTTGCCTGATCGACACGAGCCTTATCGGCCTTGTCGTGAGCCTCCATCGTCGACTCGAATCGAGCTGGTCGTCTCGCTCACGGCATCATCCGAGTGTTTCACAACCGTGCTCGAAGAAGTCACGCGTCGTCCCTGCTATGGGCTAAGACTCCAGACGACGCAGACTGGGTCTGAACCAGACCACCGCGAGCATCGACTTCACGAGCGATCTGACGATCTGTCTCGGAAGTCGTCAACGAGTTAAAACTCTCACCGTTGTTCGCGATGTCATTGTTGACGTTGGTGTTCACGCCGCCCGATCCGTCGCTGAGCAGCAAACCACCGCCACCGCCACTACCAGTAGGACCATTCGGATCACCACCAGGTGCACCAGAGCCACTCTCATCGGAGCCAGGGCCATCGGTACCGTTGATGGACAGCATTCCACCGCCCATGCCCGAGACGCCACCGTTTCCATCCTGGATACCGCCAGAGCCAGCCACGAGACCACTCGATGCCCCGCCGCGACCCGAGCCAGAGCCCATACCGCCACGACCGCTCATCAGACGGTTAGCAGCAGCAGAGCCAACACCTGCGCCAACGCCACCAGCCAGAGCAGGCATCAGCTTGCCGCCACCAGCAGGAGGTGCCACGTTCGTATCAAGGAACTTGTCGACGATCTTCGTGACAGCCTCGTTGAGACCCTTCACGAACGCGCCACGGAAATGCATCATCTTCCACGTCAGAAGAATCAGCAGCACAGTGGACACCAGCGACGTGAAGAGCGTGACGTTACCGCTGTTCTTCAGGTAGACACCGAAGCCACCCATGCTGTTGAACATGTGCTCCAAGCCACCTTCGAAGATGCTCGGAATCGACAGAATGATCTCCTGGACGAGACGGTAGATGAACATGGTTGCGATGATCTCGGTAATCATCGTAAAGGTGTAGATGACCACCTTCGCAATCCCGGCCATGGAACCCAGCGTTGCGAACGGAACCGCCGTGATGATGTGCATCGAGTTCTTGATCGCACCGGTGAACATACCGAATGCGTAACCCAGACCGAGCACGATGAAGCACAGCAGAGTCACAGCTCCGTTCCCCCCAGTACAGCCAGCTCACGCCAGCAGAACCAACCAAGTTCACCGAGTTGTGGTACTCACGTAGTAGCAGACGACACCGCGTTGCTCGACAGTAGGTGGTCGCCGAGTTCTTGTCGAACGTCGTGTTCAAGTAGTTGTACATCGACAATGCGGATAGGTTAGCTTTCCTGAATCCCTTATCGGCTGTGTTGGTAGACATCACCCAGTCACCTGCGTAGTCACCACCAGCACCTGTTGTAAACGTAACCACACCGACCTTCGTGGTATCGGCCTTAAGACCGGAACCCTCAGCAACCTTCAAAACAGGATTCTGCAAAGCCTTAGTCTCCGAGCAACTAGACTCACCGTCAGCCTTTGTCGAGACCGTCAGCCTTTGTCGAACCGTCTCGCCTTGAACATTGAACCACGTCGTTGCACAGGTCTTGGCCTTCTCATTACCGCCAGATGCCAACTGACTAATCCGACCTTTAGCCGCTGTTTCGAAGTCAGATGCCTGGTACGACTGAGAATTCGTGTAGCGCAACAACATGCCCATAGCCGCAACATACGTATGCTGAGGCAGACCACCGTCGGCAGACGTATCTGCTTCCATCGCTGCTGTAGAGATAGAACCAAGATCCGACACATTGATATCGGCCACATCCTCAAAAGCGCCCTTATTCGCCAACTTGTTAATGGCCACAGTAGTCTGACGCAACTTGTTCACAGATTCACCGGTAGGAGCCTGCTTCGACGAATCCCACTGGAGCGTGGCACCATCTGGTACAGCAAGGCGATTCGCCTTCGCCCAACCCTCAAAGTCTGCAAACGTGGAAATCACAACGCGCGTCGCACCCATACCGGCGCCCGCCGTCGCATCCTTCATCACGAGACAACGACGCCGTGTACATCGATCCGATGAGAGGAAGACCCACACCAAGGAACAGCATACGGACCACAAGCTTCTTCAAACCACTCAGCGCACTACCCTTCTTCCACATAAGGGACGAGATGATGAACACAAAGAGGAAGAGCGGGATCAGCACAGTCCACGACAGGTTCACTAGCGCCTGGTACCATCCGCTGAACCAGGTATCGAGACTCTGCATCCACACCGGCACACCCTGTCCACCAGTCATACCGTTGGCCATTGCCGTGCTTGATGCAGAAATCGCAGAGAAGAAGAACTTGAACGGGTTGAGCGTCTCCAGCAGCCAGATCACAGCCGAGAAAATCGTATCGATCACCACCAGCGAGCAGATACAGCAGGGCCATGATGGACCCAAACGCCATGTTCTGGAAGGGAAGCCCCAGACCCGTCGACGTGGAATCAAGACCCAACGCGTTCAACAGCGAGCCATACTGCGCATATGCGAGAACGCCGCTATACGCGGAGTTTGCACTGCTCGAATCGTTGTTGCGAACTTTCAACGAGTCATAACCCACCGTGTTCGATGAACCCGTGGCCTTTAGAAACGAGCCAGCCGGAGAAGCTCGACACGTCGTCGTCTCCGTAACCCAGCAAGTTTCCACCCTCACTGGCATTCTGAGCGATCGTCGTCCAGCTTCATCCGCCGAGAGACCATTGCTTCACCAGGCTTTGGTCGCATCGGAGAAATAAGCAGTGATATTCGACGACAAGGTGTGAAGTCGTACTTCTCAGCATTGTCTTTGCCAGTAGTAGCGTACGCGTTTCCGCCGATCATGGTGAGACCAAAGACGGCAATGAGTACAGCTACCACAAACGACATCACACGGGTGAAGCCCCGAACTGCTCGAACACGGCTTGTGAGCATCAAACTCTCTCCTTTCTTTTCATGGTTCTTGTTCACTTGTTCTTCCTTTCAGCGTTTTTACGAACTTTCTGCCGGGCCATCACAGATCCCCTGTGTCGACCGGGAGCAACACTCCCATCGTAGGTAATATCGCGCACGTGAGCATTGAGACCGAGCGCAAGGTCACGCTTGAAGACAACGTTGACCGTCCCTCGTCGCAAGAACGTGAGCCCCTCACCTCGCCGGGTGATGACCTTCGTCATGTCAACGGGGATCTGCTTGGCCAGCTTCTTCTCGTACACAGGCACGAGAGCATCGCTCATCGCTCCCAGCGCCGTCCAATCAGCCTCATCGAAGTGGTTGAACTCCGAGTCATCCAGCATCGCCTTCACGCCGTTGTAGCACAGGGCGACACGACCGTTACGACGGAAGAGACGCTGGAACTGCTCCATCATGTAGGGCTTCACGCCCTTATCGATCAACTCAGCACCGTGGATAATCAGTGTGTCACCCTCGCCCAAGGCCGAAGCCGCGAATGCCAGCACGTTGACGAGCTGTGCCATCGCAACACCCTTTCCACGATCCACCAGAGCTGAGAAATCATAGATGACGCGACGAGCCTTCTGGGTTCCGTCAATGACATCGTTCGTGATGACGTTGAACTAGTCACCGTTTGCACTCAGCATGGACTTGAAGACAGAAGACAGTACAGAGTACGCGTGAACCATCTCATCATCGCGATTCGTCCTGCTGGTCAGCGCCTTATAGCGCTGATCCAGGTAGGTCACAAACAGCTTCAGCTGCGGTACCTGATCGTGAGGCACACCCACAAGACGCAAACGACCCTGGTTGTCCTTCGCATTACGCGCCCACATGTTCTGATCCACATAGAACTGCTCCAGAGTATCCCTCAACTGCGACTGGATGATCGTCCGATCGTCATCAGTAGGCTCATAGACCTGCTCAGTCAGGAGCACCATCTTTTCCAGATGGGTCGAGAACAGCGAGAGCTGATCCTTGCGATCACCGAAGACCTCAAAGGGATTGACATCGCCCTGCGACATATCAATACGCGCAGTGATCGTGTCCATACGAGGACCGAGCACACCCGTCAGATCAGCACCGTCGAGAATAATGTGCACAACACGCTTGTTGTTGATCAGTGCCGCCTGTGAGATCTTCGATGCCCACATATCGGCCACCTGAGCCTTGTTCATGATCTCAGCGCGAGACTTCTCGTCGTCGGCAACCACCACGTGATGACTGTATTGATCCACGTCCATAAGAACGCCCGAGTTGTTCACGTCGCCCACCATGTAGCCGACGAACTCACCACCACGGTCATTGAGACCGTTGGTGACAAGGTTGAACGCACCCGCCAGCTCAGTCGAGGTGAAGTGGAAGCCCTTGCCTTTCTTCGAGGCGTTAGGGGCAAACAGCGTCGTCAACTCTTGACGCTGAAGACCAGGGTGCGCAGCGATCGACAGGTTGCCCACGCTATCGATGTACCGACGACGCAGATCATCGATCACATCATCGAGAATCTCCAGTGAGGGAGCCTTCAGGAGAATGCGGTAGTGCACAGACAAATAGGCTGCGCCGTCCTGGATCTCAGCAATCGCCTGCTCAACCTCAGCAGAGACCTTCGATGCCTTACGACGGGACGACTTCGTGCCGTTCTCACTCTGCTCCTGCTCGTCGAGACGATCGAGACGTTCAGACGCCTTGATCTTGTCCTTGAGCCAGGACTCAGTCACGCGCGAGACCTGTTGAAGCAGAACAGCCGTCACGTTCTGAGGCAGATAGGGAATGAGGTTCACACCCCAGAACGGAGGGAGCTCATCACGGGCGCTCTCATCGTGGAAGTAGCCCAGAATGCACCCGACGTTACCGTCGATCTCGAAGTAGTCGCTGTGAAACACATAGCCCTGGCGAGGCTTCACCGCGAGCAGATGTGCATACTCCTTAAACGTTGCGCCACTGGTCTTTGAGAACAGCGCCTTGCGCTCCTTACGAGACATACCCTTCAGGCTTCGCTGCTCAGACGCAGCACGATCGCGCGCCTCATCAGCAGCCATCGCGGCACTCGCTTCGCGAACGCGAGAGGTCGCCATACCCCACGGCGATGACTCATCCGGTGCGATCACATTCGTGACACTACCCTTTTTCGCCATAGATACCACTCCTTTCACTTCAATAATTACTGTCGTGGTCAATTGAAGACCGATTATGGTCGTTCCCCAGGCTATTCTACACGAAAACCAGGCAAAAGCCCATCGCACAGTACCTGTTTGTGGGCATTAGATACACAACAACCTCGGACGCGAACGTCCGAGGTTGTGGTAGCCCTTACAGCTCTGACGGTGCACCGTCTCACCGTCTGTTACTTAGTGGTGACGGGTCCGTAATGAGTCCGTAGGAGCTCAATCGTCTCATCATACGTGAGCATCGCGACCTGCTTGAACATCAGCGACGAATCAGCCGCTTCAGCATCGAGCAGGTTGTGCGCCTTACGCAGATCCTCTTCATTGCTGGCAATGAGAATCAGGTACTGATGGATACTGAAGAAACTGGAGCCCACGTAGCTCTTCAAAGACTCGTACTGTTCGTCCATGAGTGCAATCAGTTCAGGATCACGAGCCTCAGGATCCAACGCACGATTACGCCTCTCTAGCGTTGCAATCTGTGTATGAACGCGCTGAGGTTCCTTCGTGGTGATGAACTCTAGCTCGACGCCCGGCTCCAACTTGCGATAGAAACGGTCGTTACGGTTCAGAATCGCATGTCGGTCCTGATCAAACAGCAGACGCGACGCGGATCCCACGACAGCATAAGCCTGGCCTACCATGCCGTCCGCATAGGTAATGAAAGCCGTCTTCTCGTCGACATCCTTGATGCCGACGATCGAGTGGAACTGACCAGGGCTCGAATCAGATCGCGTCAGCACCTTGCGTGCTGTCTTCGGTGAGATAGTCGAACAGAGCCATGATCATCTCACCGCGCATCTCCTTTGTCTTCGAGTACGCAGCGAAATACGCCGTGGCGGCAATCCACCAGATCGAGATGAACACCAGGTAGCCGAAACTTTGCGCCCTTTAGTGGCGTACCCATGAGCAGCCACATGAGGATCACAATGCTACCGATCCAGGCAAAGATCACCTTCATCGGAAGCGGCTTCAGCTTCACCGAGTTATTCGACAAGCTCAGCTCATGATCGAGGATCGTCCGATCCAGCGACACGGGAATGGAATACCGTTCTTTCACAGCCATTCACAACCCTCCTTTCGTTCTGTTTCTCTCGTGGTCCTGCTCATCACTTGTCGAACGAGAACGCGATGCCGCGCGTCCCATCCGGCTTGTCTTCCAGAGACAGGTAGGCATCGAAAGTCTTGCCGGTCTTCTTGGACTTCATGCCCTTGACCTTAACCTTTTCCCCAGCCTCGATCTTCTCACGCTGTTCATCGGTCAGCTTCACACCGAGCATCGACTTGGGGGCAACACCCCTCTTTGCAGCCGAGGTCGGCTTGGAGAAATCAGGAATAAAGCCAATGCACGTACGACCCTGGAACTCATATTCTCCAAACGAGCCAATCACAGTGAATTCCCCGCCTGTGCGCGCCGATGTTGCAGTGATCTCGATGTCTTTACCAGCCAGAAGATCCATACACTCCTGATCGGTGAAACGGTGCCCGCTCCAGGTACGGTTGAACCTCACGTGCCTATTCTCAGGTACCCACGTGCCCTCGAAATACTCCTTTTCGACGTAATCTCCCATGTTCAATTCCTTTCTCATTGTTTGTGCATTCGCCGTCATCACGGCAATGTCATCTGTCACGAGCCTGGCAACCTCAGCCAGAACATCGTCTGCTTGCTTTTCACTCTTCGCAACGGCCTTCATGTCCGCAAAGACACGCTCCGTAATCGACAGGTCTCCAATATGCGTTCCCGGCAGCATTCGATAACTCATCTCGCCGGTTTCGGTCAGTGTAATCCTACCTTTCGTCTCGTCCATCAAAGGATACCGAGCCTTCGAGCTTGACACCTCTGCAAAGGTGCTGGTGCGCGTTGCACCAGTGCCCACGTCTCGCCTCTCCAGTTGCTTCATCAGCCACTTAACAGTGGGCGCAACAGGACGCGGTGGAACGCCTTCATGAACGAACGGCTGTGCCTGGGTACCCAGACCCGTCACGTTATTCTCATCGTCATCATCGTCTGCCATCGATGCACCACCGAGAACAGCCTTCCAACCCGGCTTCTTCGGCACCGAGCACGAGCCCGTGTAGGAGGGGAAATCCGTCACGTGACCCTTCTGGGCCTCGTACTCGTAGTCCTCCGCGAGAACAGCCAGAGCCGACCTAGCAAGCAGATCATAGATCATGGCACCGACCTTGCCGTAGGTCTTTGCCACCTCATCGAGTGAGGCTGGAACATTCGGACCAGGGCGGTTTGCACCGTGGGCACCAGAGTCCTTGACGTGCGTCGAACGAGCCGCAGTGTGCGTCAGCAGAGCTGGATCGATACCGACAGCGCGAGCGATTGCAGGAGCGTTGCTGACAAGCTCCGCGAATTGCTCCTTGGTGACGTGCTTGTCTTCGGTACGAGGGTACGAAACGACTTGGGCTTCGTACACTTTTTGATAGATCTTCAGCACGTCCGCCGCCTTCACACCCTTGGCGCTCAAGAGTGCTGACAGACCAGCAAGATCCAGCATCCGGGGTGGACCAGATCGCTTCATGGTCTTAGAATCCACCGTCACGCTCGATGCATGAAGACCGCTCAGATCCACATCGTTTTCACGAGCACATCGCTGCGCATCAGGATCGGAGTACATCACACCGTTCTCATCGCGGAATCGAGGCTCGTAGAACGGCACCTTCTTCCACGACTTATGTGCCTTCAGCTGATCACCCACAAGCACCGTCATAGCTGACGGAGCCGTCCCTGACGAACGATTGCACGCTTTTTCAACTAGCTCAGAAGCAATGCGTGTCCATTGCATGGAGAGAAGTCCACCGAGAGCGAAGCCACGCCATACGGTACTCGTCGTGATCTTCCATCGAGGTCAAACGCTTGCGAGAGACAAACGCCTTTTAATCGACGCTGGGGACTCATCGGTGAAATACATGCGTGAGACAGGTTTTGTGTTCAGTCCGAGGGCAGCGATGATTTCCCGGGCTAATAGTCCCGCCTTCACCCGATGGATCAACGTCTGTGGCGATACAAATCTCACTACACGAACCAAGCGTTTTCTTAATATCAGCCAAACGCTCAGTAATACTTGTATCCTCTTTCTCGACCCTCTTACCCTTCTTGATCTCCACCGTCTTTTTCTGCTCACGCTCAAACGCGAGATCGTTCAAATCCCACGGGAGATCACTCAGTGCCCAAGAGGCGTACTTTTGCGCGTTTCGACGGATCAACCTGATCCACCGGCTGCTTCAGCTCGAAGAGGTGGCCGCGAGCAAACGCGATCACGTAGTTCTCGCCATTGTACGTCCCCTTTTGTCCACCGAGCGCCTTCGCAAAGTTGCGCGCGGCACTGGGCTTCTCAGTGAGAATTCCAACCGTCATACATATCCTCCAAATCTGAATCGAAAAAAATTATCGAAAAACGTTCGTATACGAGTATATCAGAGTCGCTCAAAAACCACCATCGTTTCACCACGATGCTTCTGACGTGACTGTGCTCGCTGGAAATGATTGCGCGATGCCGACGCATCAATCTCATCTGCCAGGTGCCATTGTTCACCTAGTGCACTCTGAGCCACTGCCGACATACGCTTGCGCCACTTCTCACTGATCTGGAAGGCGAAAACGCGCGTCGACGGAGCAACGCTCATGGAAACAACCTGCTTCCACCATTCCAAGAACGCCTCGCCATCCAAATTTTCAGCACCTTGAGACGTGTAGATCTCCGTATCTCCATACGGAGGGCACGTTAGAACCATCTCATGCGAACCACCTCGCATATCACGAGTAGCGCTATCGCCAAGCGACACACTGACATTCGTCAAACCCAGACGGTCGATAAGATCCTGGTGAGCCTCCACCACAGCATCAGAGATGTCTGTGCCGGTGTACGTCACACCGCGCTGAGCACAGGTGAGCATGCGCTCACCCCACCCGCTGCACGGGTCATACATGTGCGTCGGCTCATACCGATCGAGAACAGCCACCATAGCAGTGTTGACGAACGTCGAGTACGAACGGATCTCGCCACTGATAGACAGACCTCGCACAACCTCCAAGGCTGACTCGGGGAGTCTGCCAAGATACTGCAATCGGTTAGCAAGCAGACGTGCACGCAGACGACCCCACTTACGATGGTGAACCTCGTCGGCCTCCCACATCTGCAACTCACGAGCATAAAACGTCTCCCACGTGCCACTACGGGCAAGCCAAGAGATCTGCCTCGAACCAGCATTCGTCACATCAATATCTGCCCACTGCTGCACCTGCTTCTCCAAACCTTCCCTGAGATCAGTCAGAGATTCAGGTAGATCAAAGCCAGGAGTACTCACGCTCCCAATCTCGACCATCTGGTGCTCCCAAAGCCAGCCACAGATGAGCGTCCGCCAAAGCCTCGGAGCCGTCCCACAGCGTCACATAATTCAGCTGTGCGTCACGAGCGGCTTCACGCTTACGCACGTCTCGCTCAGTCCACACTCCCAATGCATTGCGATAATACTGAGACTTCTCACCCTTCTTATTCCAGGTCTGCGCTATCTTCTGATCCATCTCGCGATCAGCCTCATACCAGTGACTACCATGTGACCACGAGCCATTGAGCTCAATGAACAGATCGCGCTCAGGGATGTAAAAATCAACAGCAAAGGGATAACGTTCCTCATCACGATGCTGTCGCACCACAGTCATACCGTGATGATCTGCATACTCAACAAGCAGCTCATAAAGAGCGTCCTCTGACAAGGAACTATTAAACGTACCTTTCTTTCGTTTTGTATCCATGGCACGAGCCCGAATTTCAGCAGATTCCATCCCCTCATCGCTCCCTCTGGGAACAGACCGGACTGCTTCTCCTGGAGCCTTCTTCCGAGCCCCATCAGCAAACACTGAGCCCTCGGCCAACGTGTACCGAGCACCGTAGCGCTCTTCTCGTGTTTGAGCAGCTTTCTCCTGGTACTCATCGAGCTTGAACGGGTTGTCCGTACCGTACTGAGCGATCATGCCAGCCCGCATCACACCACGACGAGACCGACGATCGGCATCGCGGAACTCTTCACCAAGATCCAAACCTGTGAACAGCTCAGAGAGCTTGATGAGATTCACCGCATCGTGCAGCCCGAGATGCTCCAATAGACCCGCCTTGTCCAGATCGCACGTGGCATATCGCTCCAACGCATCACGCACAGTCTCTTGTGCGACACGCTGCCGCACGTGCTCGATCTTATATGCATGGCGATCAACGCCCTTCAACTCAGTCTTCATCGAAGAGTTGTGATAGCCAGGATCGATGCCGGTGGCATCAATGACACGCTGGCGCGACCAACCCCGGCAGACAAGATCAGTCGCGCTACCCTCAGAAAATAGTTTTGCTTCATTCATGAGGCAATTCTATCATCGGTACAAGGGTAGCGCAACCGTCACTCCACGATCTTCAGGTTCCCGCGTTGCACTGATTCATCCTTGCTCAGCCTCGTGCTTTCTCACGGAGCTTCGCGCGCGTCAACCACCGTCTTGTTGGTGAGGTCGATAGAGGTCGCAGTCGCGTTGTTGAAAAGACGCGGCTCCGTCTTGTCGACGAGCAGCCACGTGAGCATGAGCTCCAGCTCATAGAGCTGTTTCTCAGCGCTGAGCGCACGCTTCGTCATCGCATCGAGATCCTTCTGAGCACGCTGCTGGTTATCCAGCACCTGCTCCACCTTCATCTCGATCGCGGCAATACGGCCCTGGCCTGTGCGCAACACTTCAGCAGCACGACGAGTATTCTCGTCCACACCAGGGATCTCGATGTCGAGAGCGCTCATCGCCAACGCTGTGATCAACGAACCCGATGACAGCGTTTTGCTCTGCGTCTTCGGCGTCGGAACAGCACCGAGCTCTGGCGCACCCAGGCGCGTCAGCTCATCTCTGATCGCTTGCACGATGATGGCAGGCAAATCTCGCGGCCTTGTCGAATCACCATCAAAGGCAAAACGAACATCGCCCTCGATCGTCGTAGGGATCTCACTACCGTCGCGATGACGCAATGCCATCGGCACAGGCTCATACAGGCGCTCAATCTGCTGCTGAGCATTGCTACTCTCGCTCTTCTGCTTGTCCTGATGAGCCTCTTCTACGGATGCGACTTTCTCATCGAGACTCGCAGCAGCATCAACGTTGCTTACAGCATCCGCATCAACAGCACTATCAGCTTCAGTGATCAGATCATCGGGCTCATTACGTTGCGGCTCAGGCGGCGCGGAGCCGACACCAGACGCACCTGCTGATGAGGCATTACCCGCATTGTTACTGCCATTTGCACCGCCACCAGACTGACGACGCGCGTTCAGCGCCGCCCCCTGTAGCTGTATTACCAACACGCGCAGAGCGCGCCGACACAACGGCTGGCTGCTGATTCATACGCTGACGCAGCTCCTTCTGAGCCGCGTACAACGGATCAAACACCTCAGGTGATGGCTCATCGTACTCGAAATCACTCATCGTTCACTCCCACTCTCTTGTTACTCTTCGCCATCTTCATCATCCAACAGGTAGCTATCGCCACGAGTCAAACCGATGATTGTCGACGCCATCGACATGACAGTCTTTTCGAGGTTGGCCACATTGCTGGCCAACGAGATCTGCGCATCCACAAGCTGAGCCAGACGCGCCTGCTCTAGTGTCGGTAGATCGTAGTCTCCGTTCTTACGAGCAACGTGACCATCGATGCACTCAATGATGAACTCATTGGCACTCAAACCCTCTTTCTCGGCCCAGTAATCTACCTTGTCACGCACACTTGCTGGCATACGCACATTGAGCCGAACCATCGGCTCTCCTGCTTCGCCAGCTTTTCTATTAGTCACTGCCACTACAACCTCCTGTCTTACTTGTTGTGTCTATGTTGTGGCTCTTTGTTTTTCCTGATAACTAAGTATATCACAGAGCCTTGGCACACTCTCGTGTGCCGGGAATCGTACTGATTCCCCACCTCTCTCTTTTTGCTTGGAGTAACCCCATGTCTGAGACAACACGTTTACCCCGTTTGCTCATCACCGGTTCTCGCAACCACCAGTGGACACCGTATGACTCCCACGCACTGCTCATCGCCGTGCAGGACATTGTCGACAAGACTCAGAAGAACCCCGTCATCGTCCACGGCGGTGCAACAGGCGCAGACACCGATGCTGCTCGGGTCGGACAACGCCTGTTCAATCTCCAGGCTGAGGTCCATCGAGCCGACTGGAAGAAGTACGGCAGGGCTGCTGGTCCCATCCGCAATAAGCAGATGGTTGAGCTAGGAGCTGATCTTTGCCTTGCGTTCCCCGATCATCCAAAGGGTGAAGGATCCCGAGGCACGTGGAACTGCATCGACCTCGCGCAACAGGCCGGAATCCCCATCCTTGTTGTGTGGAACCAACGTCTGTGGGTATATAACCCCAATCATCCCGCGCACGGAACCCATCGAGCACTCGATCGATACATCCCCTGATACATCACCAAGAAAGACCCATACCACCATGGCCAAAAAGCAGAAGAACGCTCGCTCCAACCGTTCTTACAACGTACACGATCATCGCGCAGATGAGCTCGCCTTCGATCTCATGAGCGCTGCCCGAGACATCACCTTCGATGTCGTGGAGCGCAACAACAGTGTCATCACTCTCCACGCTCACGTCAACAGCGCTGACGTGGATCCGATCGTCGTCATCGTGACCGCCACTGATTACATCATCAACGACACTCACTTCGACACAGTTACACAGACGCTCGATACTCTTGCATCTGTGCACACCAACTAAGGAAAGACCTCATACCATGGCTGTTAACATCCATAACATCGCAGGTGAAAGCGCGCAGAAGGCTTTCATCGATCGTGTTATCTCCCGTAGTGACCAGATTTATCCAAACACTGACCACAACGTCATTCGATCGGTGACGGGTCAGCTGTTGGATCTCACGTTTGGAGACCTCGATATGCTCGCAGACATGCTGCGTGTCGACGTGCAGTGGCTGCTCAGCGGTCACGGCTGGTGCCCATCTATCACCCGCTAAGCAGAAAAGAGACACCCAATGATTGAAATCATTAAGAACGATGATGGATCCATCACCACGCGAACACCGGATCCTTCAAACTCAATCGATGAACCTGTCGGAATCACCGGCCTCTCTGCACGTCAGCGAATCCGCATCTTCATTGCCCTGATCATCGCCGTCATCCTCACTATTGGTATTTCATATACAAATGACGCTCTCAACAGCGCAGATGGATTCGTCTCAGGCCCTGGTGCATTCTCGTCATCCAAGAAGTACATCTCATTCGACGGTCCTGCACAGCGCACGTATCAGCCAAGCGAAGGCACCATCACCTACTGCGATCCTGATGATCATGGTCGTCCCACATGCGCTTACGGTCTCCTGACTCCAGAGAACCGCGAGAAGGGTAAGAATTACCAACGTCACGACGTTGATTTCAACCCCAGCGGCTGGCCCGAGACCAACACCTACATTGAGCACTTCGGACCACTCTGGGTCAAGACCCCTATGTTTGGAACGCAACTAGGTGGTGACTTCGTTCCCAATAACACCATCACAGGTACCAAACGCTTGGATAATTCTCGACCTAAGGGTAATGCTTATGTCAAGAATGGCCTTCAATACCCTGAGTATCTTGCCACACAGTATCTCGACGATTCGTACAACGAGCAGTGCCCGTTGTACTACGCGGTGACGGCTAATTACGAGGCAGATGAACTCATTCCGCGAAGCCTAACAGTTGACATTGAAGCGTGTGATCAGTCGCTCTCTAAGCGAATGACAATCTACAACGTTGAAACTGGTTACAGCATCAATTACCACACAGGCGAAACCCGTAAGTAACAAAGGACGTAACAAAATGAAGCCAAAATATGATGTTATTGATTTCCTCACTTTCATTTGGAAATACATCGTCGCCCCACTACTAGCAGTAGCGGGAACACTACTGCTAGTAGCTGTTGTGTTCAAAAGCTATGACAATGATCCTCACCCAAACCAGTCCGGCACCACCAGCAATTACTACAGCATCGGCGGACCCGCACAGCACCCGTACCAGACGGATGCAACATCTGATGGCACCATCACGTACTGCCCTCTCGACGAACTGAGTCGTCCGACGTGCGCGTATGGTGTTCTCACCACCGAGAGCAGGCTCCAGGCAAAGCAGCGAGGCCGACAGGACATCAACGTCAACCCCACTGGATGGCCTGAGAAGAATCAGAAGGTCACCATCAAGGACTATGAGGATCCCGGCGCCTCATATTACGGGTGGTTCTGGAACCGATCGCATATGGTTGCTGATTCCCTAGGCGGCGATCCCATCAAGGAAAACCTTGTCACTGGAACTCGTACCCAGAACGTCGGCCTCAGTAATGACCACACTGGCGGTATGGCGTACGCAGAGACCAAGGCGCGTGACTACCTGGACAACCCAGCCAACGCACAATGTCCGTTGTACTACGCCGTGACGCCTAATTACCAGGACAGTGAGCTCATCCCTCGCACTGTCACCATTGACATGGAGTCGTGCGACCAGTCGCTGTCTGAGCACATCACTGTGTTCAACACCGCCAATGGCTGGGCAATCAACTACTACAACGGAAAGATCGGCTAAACCCGCCCACTCATCCTCCACCCTCCTAGAAAGAAGAAAAACAATGGTAACTATCTACGACAAGCCTCTCCTTGTCATACGTGACAATGAAATCAGGACGGAAGCGTACTGGAAAATTACCGTCCCTGGGACCGTCGTCCTTGTCTCTGGCCAGCGGTTCATGTTCCTGTCGAGCGACAACACCAGGGACGGTTTCTGGCTGGTACTAGGGTGAGCAGACCCAGCTAACAGTCCAGGAATTCTATGACAAGTTCGAGATGCTACCTATTATGGTTATCATCGACACCACCAAGTGAACAGATTGAAAGAATGACTACCAACATGCACCATATCCCTCTCGACATCGACTGGCGACAGTGGGAAAAGGTCGGCCCCGGTGTCGGCCTCTTTGAAGACTGCTACATGCATCGCCAGACGTGGTTCGATGACTGGAACCACGTCTACCACGTTGCGCTGTGGGAGAACTTCGACAACGACGGGACTACCTCCCTCATCGTCACCCGCGTCGACAAAATGGGTGACAGCCCCTACAAGCAAAGCTCTCGCGCAATCGGTGATTCCGATAACCCCGAGTACTGGTCTGAGCTCGATCGCTTGTTTGGTTCGCGACGATCGTGGAACGCTGTGCTCAGCGGCTTTCACGACTACGTGAAGCACCACCCCTACAGTCGCTACGGCTCCGACGATTAACCCTGCACCCCATGCCCCGTTACCACGCTATCTGATAAAAACTGTACAGAGCGTACACAGCGCAACAGCTGGTAACGGAGCTCTCTCTCTCTCTCTCTCTCTCTGGTTTATGCTCTATTTCCATGCAATAGAATTGCATCGGTAGCGGTAAAGAGACCACTACACACAATCACACAACAAGAAAGGACACTCACATGTCTGACTTCGATTTCGCCAACAACGAAGAGGCTCTCCAGAACCTTCGGAACCAGCTGAAGAAGGCCGAGCAGGTTTATGCTCGAAAGGCTCTCTCCGAGGCTCTCGGTATCGACTTCGACAAGCTCGCGGCACTCATCGAGGATGGCGCTGCTGAACAAGCGGAGCAAACTGAGTCCACCTCCGACCCCGATGTACTCGCAGAAGACCTGTTCACCGCTCAGGATCCCAACGGGCTTCAGAGTACCTACAGGGCAGTCGACCTTCCCTTCGGAACCGTCATCACCATCGAGGGCGACGAGTTCCTCCACACTCTCATCGACCATGGCGACCACGATCACAGTGCATGGGTCAATACCATGGCTGAGCTACTCGATGATAACGCTGTGGCTGAACTCGCTCGTAGTGCCAACGGCAACGTCACGATCATCCACTTCGGCTGATCTGTGTTGTGACATCACTGGAACGGCGGTGGATAACCACCGCCGTTCCATCACATCCCCAACAATTCGTCAGAAGGCCAACAATGAATACTGATAACGCTCAGAACGAACTCGTCGTAAACAATATGACACGAGTGCTAATCCTCAGTGGCATCCAATACGTCATTGACGAAAGCGAGCCTTAGCATCATCTGACCCGCGATCGAAAAAATACCTTGAGCGTGATATTGATGAGCTCAATAAGATCATCGAATTCATCGGGAACAAAAAGTTCTCCATCGTTCTCAACGAGCACTGATCGCATAGCGTCACCGCACACTCGAATGATCTAAAACAAAAACAAACTTACACACAAAAGGAACAACCATGACCGAGACCCCTATCAAGATTCCCAAGTGGCTGTCCGCGAGGGTATACAATCTAGACCGCTAATCCGAAATACGTGTTAGCTGACTAATACAGAAGGACAAGCCACGCATGAATACTCAGACCTTCATAGGTAACGCAGAGGCATTCGTTGAATTTCTCAACGACATGCTCAACGAGGCTTTTCTCGATGAAATCTCTGAAGAAAATGAATCCGACTTCGATGTCAAGGCCGATCTCGATCGCGCTCTCGATTACTTCTGCGACACCTTCAACGTCAACATTGATAAGTCTCTTATCACCGATAGAGACAATGGAGATAATCCCATTGATACCTCCGAAAAGGCTGAAAAGGCAATGACAGAAGATGCGAGTGAGCCGGAAGAGCTCACTGGCGACATGTTCGAAGCCGAAGACCCTGATGGCACTCGCCATGTCTTCAAGGCGAGTGACTTCTCCGCCGGTACGATTATTGATCCGCCGGGGTGTAATACATTCTATCACGTCCATCGACCACACAACCCCAATGAACCTTTTTGCGTGTGGGTGGACCCATGGAACAATTATTACACTAACGATGAGCTCGCAGAAATCGTTCGACGTTGTAATGCCGCACATAGCCCTGATACTACCAAGATCATCCACGGCAGTATTAGGACAAGCTTGCGCTTTGTGTGGTAACAACACAGCCAAAAACTGATGACCAATAAGAAAGGAGAACACCATGGAACTCAACGGCAACGCTCAATCTCTCATCATGCGCAGCATGAAGTTGCTGCGTGATCAGCTGGAAAGCGAAAAGCGAGACGACGATCGACCGATCCTCACTGACATTCTGAACGATAGCATCAGTACACTCGATGATCTCATCAACCGCGTTGAATACGAGGGTTATATCTTCACTCTCATAGATGAGTGGTAACCAGTTCTCATCCATCACTACAAAGCTCTCTGATACGCACAAGCATCAACACCGCTAATCAGAGAGCCCACCCCTCGTGGCGAAACAGGCAGACGCGCTGGATTTAGGTTCCAGTATCCAACACAGGACATGTGGGTTCGAATCCCACCGAGGGGACGCAGAAACAACACAAAAACACAGCCTCTATAGCTCAGCTGGCAGAGCAACGGACTTTTAATCCGTGGGTCCAGGGTTCGAGCCCCTGTGGAGGCACCAACACACCCCATCAACAACTCACAAGAAAGGACACACCCTATGTCCATCACCCCACCCATTATCTTCAGTACCCTCACCACCCCGTTTAACCGTCTTGCGATCGGTACCATTGTCGAGAACATCGACGGCATCCGGTACATGAAGACGTACCGCGATGGCTACAACCTCTGGGTTAATAGCACTAACAACGAGATCGCATACGATGATGCGGAGATGTTCAGTCTTCTTCAAGCAAAGCCAGAAGCATGGCTCATCTAGGTCTGACATGAACATCACTGACATCGTATCCACCATTCCTGCCCACGTCGCAGGATTCGTACTCACTGTGTTGCTGTTTGTCACTCTTATGGCACTGCCACGCAACATGGCAGCAGCTGAGCCCACACACCGCAAGCGTCATATCGCATTTCTCATCAGTAGCTCTGTTCTCATGAGCTTCTTCCTCGTCATCATCATGATCGACATCGCGGCATTGATTCCACCGATGGAATAACAAAAACAGAAAGGTTACAACATGAGTAACACAGCATGGGGAATCCTCTCCTTATCGGACTTATTCTCAATCTGACAGCACTTCCTATAGAAATTATAGAGAGAAAACATATCTCCGCCGCAATACGCGTCATCTTCTCTGTGCTCAGTGCCATGGCAATGGTCTATTTCTTCATGAAATAGACAACACACCAAGAGAAAGAAGCAAAATATGGACATGACGATCGACATTAACGCTGTCAATTTTTGTCGAACATGCAGAACTCATTGATGTTGTTCTCACAAAGATGCAGCCTGGTCACATCCTTCATGTTGATGTAGTCGATACGGAATACGCTTTCCTCAAAACGAACGACGAGCTATTCTATATCAACATCGATGATCACATTCCGCCCTATACGAAGCAGGATGTCATCGCTTTCATCAATGGTAACAACCCCTATGAGGAAGAGGCATCGCGAGCAGAGATTACAGCACCCCAAACAATTGATGACAACATCGACGAATACGATAAGATTCTCAAACGTCTCAATAGTGCAAAAGACCTGGTGCGTATCCCAACTACACCTTTTATCAAACATGGGAATATTTTCCTCAATCTTGCACATAATTTCAAGCCAACATTGGCACTTGAAGTCGTTCTATATCTACTAGAACAAAAGAAGCAAGTTGAGGCAACATCGCGCACAACCAAAAAGAAGTCGCGCAAAAAGAAGTAACACCCCACAACAACAACCACCACCAAAAGGAGAAACGCACATACCTCGCAACAACGTCAAATTCAACAACTTCCTCGACCGTTACGAAATCACCGACCCGACCATCATGAAGGATCTGCTTGAAGCGAAGATCCTCACCGACATCCTTGAGCTTCGAAACCCCGACGCTGAGCCTGTCGGCTTCACCGCCACTGTTGAGCTGGTCAACAGCTACATCGATCGCTACAACCGCCTGCACAAGGCCGGTTGCCGCACTGTGAGCGACATGGCTGATTTCGAGATCATGCGCATCCGCTCTGGTCGAGAGTACTCGCTGAACGATCTCTGATCGCTGATTCCCGGCCTCTTAGTGGTAGTCCGCCTCTACCTGTAGCACATACGCTTGCTATTGGTGAGGGCGGACTTTGCTATACCTCATGCAATGGTATTGCATCGGTTTTGTTCTTGGAATATTAGAACGAATCCCCACATAGGAGAGACCATGCAATTCCGAGGACGTTACTGGTTCTTGTCCAACTTCTACCCGTGCCCGATCGAGATTGACGGGCTACGATATGAGAGCGCAGAAGCCGCGTTCCAGGGACAGAAGAACTCACAGTACGCGCACATGTTTACAGGTAGCGTGACACCCCTTGAAGCAAAGCGGCTTGGGAAGCGTGTGCCCATTAACGTGGGTGAGTGGAATGCGCGCAGGCTGTCTGTGATGGAAAAAGGTGATACGAGCTAAGTTTGAGCAGAACCCTAAGCTGCGTAAGCTACTCTTGGCAACCACTGAACCCATTGTTGAAGACAACAGTTGGGGTGACACCTATTGGGGTAAATGCCGAGGCATTGGCTCCAACCATTTAGGCCAGATTCTGCAAGAGGTCAGAAGCAGTCTGATTGCCTGACCGTAGCGAAAGAACACACATTGATGCACAGACTGTCCATTGGCCTGTGCATCAATGTGTGTTTCATGCTCTCCCAGACGTTTGACGTGAACTTGTTCTCCCATGCATAATAAATACACAGAGATCTTCTCTGTAGGTGAAACATCACCAACAGCGCAGCCATAATAAAAACAAGGAAGGAATCACAACAATGCGCAAGGAAATTACAGACGTTCAGCTCATCGATGACATCGACGGTTCGCCTGCTACCACCACCATCGAATTCAGCGTGGGTGGCAAGAACTACATCATCGATCTCTCTGAGCAACATGCAGACGAATTCAACAAAGCTCTCGCGCCCTACATTGAACATGCTCGACACGCTCGACGTGCGCCTGCACGCAAGCGCAAGTCACGTAGCTCCAGCGAAGCCGCTCGTATCAAGCGTCAGCGAAACGCCCAGATCCGCACCTGGGCGCTAGAGAACGGTGTGACCGTCTCCAAACGAGGCCAGCTGGGCCAGGACACCATCGCCGCCTACGAGGCTGCGCACGCTGCGCAGACCTCTGAAGGCACTGCTGAAAACTCCGAGAACTGACAGGAGCGCGACACATGTCTAATACGGTTGTGTTTCTCGACAGACTTCATGAAACCGATCTGAGTGCACTTCCAGTGGGAACACTGATCATCACTGTCGGTCCAACCGAGCAAGTGACTCATGAGGACCGACAGTACCTCAAGGACCAGCGTCACTGGATCAGCCCTGATGGCGGTCATTGGGATGATGAATCCCTCGCTGAGGATCTGGGCGAGCAGATCAACATGGGGCGTAGGGCTATCGCCACGTACATCCCCATTTACCCTGCCCATCGATAATTTCATCGACAGTCAGTCAGAGTCAGTTTATGTTGCCTCCCCTGTGTATATTTGTGTGTACCCCTTGTACATCACAGATGTACCGGGGGAGGTAACGTACACTGGTACTGTACTTAACTTTCCAACTACTAACCCCTTGTGGTGAAACTGGCAGACACGCTTGACTCAAAATCAAGTGCTCAGAAGAGCGTGTGGGTTCGAATCCCACCGAGGGGACCACCAAGTGTCCGGGCAATGCTGGATGATTAGGACTCAGTTCCTGCCGCTCTGATCAAGCGGATGCGCCGGACACCGCGATCGGGGGATCGCGTACGGGGTAGCACTCCGAGGACCAACAATTGCGCCATTGGGCGTTTGTGTGTGAGTTTCTGTTGGTCAAGTTCTACTACGATGATAGATAGCAGAACAGCATCCCCCACATAACCCCTCTTTAACCAATCGTGGATCGAACCAATACATTGGGAACAAGAGGTAGCAGAATGATGAAGAATCATCCTCTTCATCAGATACTGCATCCGGTTCACCCCCAGGGCCTTTCTCTCAACAGAGAAAACAGGGATCATCTGGGGCCTCGGGGGTGAACCCGCTTCACGGAATGTGGCGCAGCTTGGTAGCGCACCTGCTTTGGGAGCAGGGGGTCGCGGGTTCGAATCCCGCCATTCCGACGATACAAGTGCGAGGACGCTTGTATTGCGGGTGACTACTCGCGGCTGATTATTGGTTCCAGCCGAAGGCCACCATACGTTTATTATCACCCCCGTATGGTGGCCATAGTCTATATCCCCTCCCAAAAAAGGGGATACAAGGGTCAGTACGCTAAGTTAATGGGGCAGCGAAGGGGACCGACTGTAAATCGGCCACAGTTAACGACACACCGCAGGTTCGAGTCCTGCCTGACCCACGCACATTCCAACAGCCTACACAAAAGGACAGACCAATGGTTGACAACATCGGTATCAAACGTAATGACGATGGAACGTTCACCGTCTCTGAAGCTTGGCTCACAGACGCACTGGAAACGGCCTTTGAAAAGGGCATGGACGACAACAATTGTTGCAGTACGTGCGTTGCTGAAGAGATCATGAATACCCTCGTGGAATAAAAAGACAGGTAGGACCAACAATGAACGACCTCCAGAAGATGAACATGCAGAAGACGATTGACAATATTGTCAACGAGTTTCGACAGAAGCTCGAAAACGAGCTTACCCCAACCGAATCAACAAAGTTCCTGTGTATCGACACTGACGGGGAAATCGCCATCTTGGACAGTAAGCAAATCCCATCTGGCACACTTATCGGTGATGACTGCTGGGAAGCATTTCGCGTGCTCACCTTCGACGATGGCGACAAGCCGTGGGTATTGAGCACAGGTCTCAAGATGTCCTATGAGACGTTTGCGCAGACCATGCGAGGCCGACGCACACTGCCAAGGGTCATCTACTGGTCACTCTCAAGTTCGAATGCTTCCTGAAAACAATGTCATGATCCCACCTACTCGGCCAAGTAACGTACTTGGCTTTATCCCGAATAGTGTAGCGGCAGCACACCGGATTTTGGTTCCGGTAACCCAGGTTCGAACCCTGGTTCGGGAGCTAGTCAACGCATATTTGTTTCCTTTCTAGCGTTGACTATGGGTCACCCTCAGCCTGGTTAACTGTGGGATGACAAGCTGCTTAGCTCAGTTGGTAGAGCGGCTGCTGGATCGTTTGATGGTTTCTACGATCAAACGATCGAGTGGCCGATACAGGTTCGAATCCCGTAGCAGCACTATTTACATTATCCATACCTCAACATAACATAAGGATGGCGACTCATTATGAATTCTGAAGCAATCAAAACGATTAAACGCCTTGATCCAAACGTGTTCCACACTGACAATGAACCCCTGACTGTCGAGATCAATATCGTTGCGTGTTTTGATGACGGCGAACACTCTGTTTCCATCACATGGGATCCACACACCGATGAAGCGTCCGTTGAACGTATCTAAACACTCCGAAAGAAAGCAACACACATCAGAAGAAAGGCCAATTTCCAATGATCATCAAGCTCAAGAATCTCTCTATCCCGTTCCACAGGCTCGGCCTCGGAGCCATCCTGATCAACGGTAACGCACCTGACATTGTTGCTGACACGCTCATCGGTATCATCATCGACAATCACAACGAAGCAAAGGAGAGCTCAGATGCTTGATGATAAGGACATCAACCAAATCGCACAGAAGGTTGCTCAGATTCTCTCGAATGAGCAACCAACTAATACGACCCATGCATATCAAGCAGAACTAGGTCAACATGGATTCGTCGATGGTCTGGGGAATCACTACAATCTTCTCGAACTTTCCCGTAGACCGACAGTCATCGATATGACTGAGAATGGATGCGGATGTTTCTTCCTAGTCTTCAAAAACGGCAAACCGAGCCACTGGGTTGGTGACTCCGGTGTCGAGAAGGACATGGAAGAGATGGTCGAGTTCATCACCGACGAACTGTCTGGTGAATTCAAGTTCACCCAGTTCTAAGAGAAAGAGTCTTCTCCGAAGACTAAGAATCCGTACATCACAGATGTACTAGGATATTTATTGATAGAGATCGTCAGACGATCTACACCTAGCCATACGAAGGAGAAAATAAACATGGCACGAATCAACACCCGTAACGCTGGTACTGCGATCGGTCGCCTGGCCTCTGATCCGCGTTTCTTCGACAACAAGGACGGATCCCGTACCGTCCGATTCACCGTTCTGGTCGACCAGGACTACGTGAACGCCAACGGCGAGCGCGGCACCGATCCGGTGCCCGTCGAGCGCTTCATTCCTGCCGATCGAGGCAACGGCGTCTTCGACATGACTCACCAGGGCGACCTGGTGCAGGTGTCGTATCGCGCAACCACCGACTCCTACGTTGATCGAAACGGCGAGCGTCGCTACGTCACCAGCTCATCGTCACCGACGTGCAGCTGCTTGAGAGCCGCAGGTGACCACCGCTCGCCTTGCGAAGCGTGCCGCCGAGCAGGATGCGCGGAACCGCGCTGCTCAGGCTGCGCAGGCTGTCGCAGCCCCTGTTGCTGCGCCCGTCCAGCAGGTTGCTCCTGCGCCTGTTTCCCAGGCTCCCGTCTTCGCGGACGATGCGCTCGATGCGTCCGATCCGTTCGGTGGCGGGTTCGATCAGGGTAACCCGCCCTTCTGAGAAGAGCATGGTAAGATTCTGATCAACAACCACAATCACAACTGAATCGCACAACAGGATATCGCAAACAACACCAATACCCCGTAGCACGGTTGCACACCGTTGCTACGGGGTATTGCTATCGTTGGCTCCTACTTATTTCTCCGCTCATAGAGACACAGCCACAGGCTCTGCCACCAGGAAGACATTCTGCTGGTAGTAACCGTAGCTGTTCACCCTGCCACCACACGTGGTGAGCACCAAACGACGCGGCCCAGTAGACTGAAATAGTCCTCCGGGAACGCTTGGTGCTCAGCAACCCACATGCCGCTCACGCGCCACGTGGACAGTGATCCATCGAAGCCCTTCACCCAGATGAGCTCATTCTGGGAGACATCCGTCGCCATGGTGTACAGAGCCCCACGATGCCGCTTCGTCCATGCCACATGGGATGCGATGAACGTCGTTCCCTCGCCACCCGTCATACTCACTGCGTGTGCTGAGCTTGTCTGTGTTCCAGCCTGCACGGTATCGGAAGAAGACGGGGAGGGGGACGAGGTGGGTGAGACAGCAGCAGACTGCGGTGTATCAAACCCCGGACGAACGCCGGTGAGAACTCCGGTATCAGATGCAGTGAGAGGTGCTCCAGCTGAATACCAGACACCTCGGTGCACGTTAGTCGGCACATGGATCGTCTGAAGATCGCCATAGTTCGACGCCTCGAACGAATCAGACCCCTGAAGCTCCATGTAGATGCCGGACTCCGGGATGAACACAGATCCAGGTGCCATACGAGCAACCGACATCGTGTCAATCCTGTAATCCTCGGTGTTGATCTCCCCACGTGTTCGAACCCTGATCCGAATCCGCGTTCACGACCGGCCACTCGTGGGTGAGCACATCATCAGTAGCCTCGACAGGCTCAGTAGAGATTTCCTCATCCTGATACGTCTGGGCAGGCACCGGAAGATCTTCCTCGACCTGAGCCTCGTCATACGAGCGATAGATCAGGTAGAGACCGCCGCAGATAAGACTCGTGACGATAAGCCACGCAATCGCTGTCAGAGCAGTGCGCAGCTTGCTCCGTGTGTTCTTCTTGTTCTGCGCACCTGGCTCACCTTGGGCAACCCCACCATCATGCAACACCTCATCGAGCGTCGACGGAACGACCAAAGACCCGGCCTTAGACTGAGTCTTGTCAGGGCTAGTCCCATCTCCATGCACGATGTCATCGAAACTAGGTAGAGCAGCGCCGGTGGCGGCAGCTGTTACATCAGCTGCCGCCACATCAGACTCAGTCATGTCTACACGCTGCGTTGCCGTCGAATAACGACGCAAAGCGTCATCCCACGGGCTTGTAGACATCTGCTCACTCTCCGTTCTTGTTGTTCTTCGCAGCACGCTTAGCAGGCTTCGCAGTCTTGCTGGACTGCGCAGCAGACGCCTGAGCGATCGAGTACAGACCCTCACGGTTCAAAGAGCGCGAGTACGACGCATCCAGGTAGAGAACCGGCATTGCGTCCTCGGTGTTCATCTCCGCCACCTTGCTCAGCAAGAGCGGATACAGCGCGTCCTTCACAGGGCCAGAGCCACCGCCGAACACGAACACGACCTCAGTTGTGGCACCCACAACGCTGAGCACACGACCGAACTGGTCAGATGCAGCTCGTGCGAAGAACTCGATCTCACGATTGACGTAGGCGCGCACCTTGTTGTAGAAGTTGCGCTTCAACGGCGAGGGCTCACGCTGGAGGAAATCCGCCAGCTGCTTGCGGCTAGTGAAACCAGTGTGGAAGCCTTCCGCGTCCATGGACTCCAACGCACGGGTCAGCACAGTGCCATACCCTTCACCGAACGTCACAGAGGCGTCTGCGTTGAACTTGCCATTGGTAAACACCGGGAAGTTAATCGTTCCCTCACCGATGTCGATACCGATCGTGTTACGAGCCGCCAGGACATCTTCTGCGCTCACACCTTCCAATGCAAGACCACGAGAACGCACATCCGCGAGCATAGCCTGCATGAGCGGCACACCCTTCTCCGTGATGGCCCACTGTGCAGATGCGCCCTCGGCCATCACCACCACATCACGGAACGTCATGCGCACCACGACGGGTGTCTCAAAGTTGTGCACAGTGACGAGATGCGTACCGTTCATGAACTCGGCGCTGTAACTCGTGCGGTGACGCATGTACTCATCAATCGGAAGCGCCACAGCCACGCGCGCGTCGACGACGAGCTCCGACGTGGGCAGAGCTTTCGCAACAGCCACGTAGTCACGCAGCGCCTTTGCGGCAAAGCAGCCCAGGATCAGCACCTTGAGAGTTCTTGCTCAGCCTTCGAGCGCCTACCCACCACGTTGAACTCATCGAACGCACCGTTCGCGGTGAGCGAGCGCTTGCCGAACAGGTGGCGATACGTGTTGCTCACCATCGGGGACGAGAACGACACATCGAGATCGTTGTAGAAGTCATCACCGCACACCTCCGTCGCCTCGACATCAGGCTTCGGCAACGAGTTCGGCCTGGTCATCAGCGCCACACCGCTGGGAAGATCGATCGTGTCGATGACAGGCTTACCAGCCTTATCGGTGCGCGTCCCCCGCACCAAACCCTTGACGTAGCCGTTACCGACATCGATGCCGCCAAGAAGCGACATCGTGTTCAGGGACGCAGGGATTGCAGAAGAAGCCATAGTATGTGTACTCACTTTCTCTTGTCTGTGCTCTTATCTGTTTGTCTGAAGAATCAGCGCAGCGCGCCAAGCATGTCCTCAATAGTGTTTTCGTTTGCAGAGCCGGTCTCAGCACCTGCTGTATTAGCTGCCGTGTCATCAGAGTCATCGGCATCATCGAGAACCTCAGACTCATGCAGAGACTCACCTGGGACAACAGGCGCACCATCATGCGACGCAGGAACCATCAGAAGTTCCATCTTCGGTTCCACAAGCGCAGAAATCTGCTCAGGGATCGGGTGCCCATCAACAGTCTCAAGTGGCTCAGCCTGATCTGCTTGCGCAGCCTGATCTAGTTGCTCAGCTTGCTTGGGTGGACGGCCTCGACGCGGTTGCTGCTGGACGGGGTAACACGTCGCGTCACGATACCCGTGTCGCTCGATCGCGTCTCGGATCAACGTTCGTACGGACGCGCTGAGATCCGACTGCGCACCGATCCATGCGAGGACCGACTCATCAGCATCGGGCACAGAGACCCGGAAACGACGAGACTGGGGTCTGGGAACAGTGCCGATAAAACGTCGTGGCATAAACAGGTTCCTCTCTTATCTGGACTAATAGTGGACCACATAACCAGATGATGAATGGTTCTTATCTGGTCATCTATAGGCCATGATACACCCATTCGCCTCATACATCAAGCAAAACGGCGCTTACCAGGTCACGTTATGACCAGATAAGCGCCACATGCACTCAGCCCTCGTTACTCAACCACGTCACACACCGCGCGTTGCAGGTCATCAACAGAGCCGCAGTTGCAGATCACGACATCAGCGCGCTGCAACAAGTTGTATGCATTCGTCTCCGACACATGATCAGCACTGAGCACCCCAACAGAGGCATCCACCAGTGCTCGATCGAGGGAATTGTGATCCCCTCGCCACACGCCGATGACGATACCTCCGAGATCATGCACGAGGGTGAACTCTTCATCGAAACGGACATCAGTAAGCGCCACGGCTTCGCCGCGCGCGAGCTCTTCCTGAACACGCTGGCCGGTCAGGTCCGTCCACGTTCGCTCGCCTAGTGTGCCGCGCACGCAGTCTGTGCCGAGCGTTTGGAGAACAGTACGCACATCGGGCACGAGATCCTTCGCCTTCTCCATACCCAGAGCGTCGACCACGTGATGATACTGAGCGAAACCACCCATGCCAGGCGTCATGCTTGCAACATCGATGTCGTTCTCACGGAGCACGCTTTCTGAGACATGCACCCACACGCCACGCAGATTCATGCTCATCTCTTTGAGCGGATCAGCAAACGCCATGCGCTTCCAGCCTCGGGCAATCAGACCCTGCGCAGCAGTGTCTTTGCCCGATCGTTTCAGGCCGACGAAACCAACCAACGACGTGGACACATCGCAACGATTGATGAGAGCAGGAACAGCATCAACGTCGGGCATCATAATCACAGAGGCAGTCATAAGCGGGACCTCTTTCTTGGTCGATTCTACTGGTACACGAGCCATTCTATCACAACGCAAATGCTGTGGATATGCGTAACCCCCGCAGCAGCATAGAGCTGCCACGGGGGTTACATTCACAGACTCACATCAGTGCTTCACAGCAACCTGAGCCTTGTTGCGGCGGGTCTTGTTCAGGTAGGTAGCACCGCCACCCAGACCAATCGCGGCCATGAGACCGCCGAGAATGGCCATCCAGCCGGTGTGTGCACCAGCAGCCTCACCGGTGATCGCACCCCTGCCGCCTTCCTCAGACGTGGGAGGGGGAGTCGGTGCCTTCGGGTCCGGGTTCTCTGGCGTCGGCACAGAGGCGTGGAAGTCGTCCTTGTCGGAGACATCCTGGCCATCGATGCTCTTACCGGTTGCCGTCGCGGTGTCGGCGTGCGGAGTACCCGCCTCGACACCACGCAGGATACCAAACACCTGAACGCTCTGTCCGGCAGCGAGATCGCCGATCTCGACATTACCGTCCTTGTCGACCTTCGCATCAACAAGCTTGCCCTCGGCGTCAACCACCTTGAATTCCGAGACAGAACCCGTGGTGTATTCCCACGTCACGTCGTTGAGCGTGACGGTCTTGAGCCAGCATCACCAGTGTTGGTGACAGTGAAGCCCACGACGGTGCCGTCACTCGGCTTGAGCTCGGCCACAGCCTGAGGAAGGGCCTCGGCGACCTTCGGGTCGACGCCCTTGAGCGTGTCGGCAGGGATGGTGCCGTCAGCATTGAGCGTGAGCACGTCCTTGGCGGTGTCGTGGTCGCCCTTGGCACCCTGCTCCCACCCTCGGCAACAGCGTACTTCTCACGTCGATACTGGGGGTGGACGCCAGCTGGCGTGCCAATCGTCAGAGTCCCTGACCTCAGTACCGGTGAAGACTGACTTGCCGGTCACGGTCGCCGTGTCGGAGTGAGTGGTACCCACCTCGACACCGATGAGCGTGCCCACGCACGAGACAGACTGACCGACCTTGAGCAGACCGATCTTGTCACCAGAGACCTTGACGGTCTTAGTCTCAGCCGAAACACCGGTCGTCAGACCTGCGTTGGTGGGGTCGGCAGATGCCGCAGCCACCGGGACCTCGCAGGTCAACCCGATCACGGTACCCGTGGTGCCCTCGTGCGTGAGGTCGGTGAGAACCACGTCCTTCAGGTCCACGTCACCGGTATTAGTGACAGTGAAGCCCACTGGAACTTCCTCGTGCTTGCTCGCCGTCTTCTCGGTGTCGCCACCAGGCGCACCCGACTGAGCAGCGTCATCAGACTGAGCCGTCTCGACAGAAGCAGCAGCCGGCGCAGAAGCCTCGGCGGAAGGAGACGCAGGAGACGCGGACTGGGCCGTACGAGCAGCCTTGGCTTGATCGGTCAGGCTCACGAGAGGCAGAGCCTGCTCCACCGTGTCACGGTCGCCCTTGGCACCCTGCTCCCAGCCCTCGGACAGCGTGAACTTCTCCACGTCGATCGAGGGGTGTTCCGGGGTGTGGGTCCACACCTCGTTGGACTTGCGGTTCACACCGTTGTAGGTCTCGTCGAGAGTGTTGACGATCTTCTCACCAGGCGCGATGCGCTCCATCTTGGTGTAGACGCTCCACGCCTGCGGCAGGTCGCCACGGCTGTTGACGATACGCTCGAAGGTCTCGTTCGCCGTCACGACGAAGGTGCCCTTCTCGGCGTCCCAGGTCGCCGTGAACAGCGGTCCATAGGTTTCCGATTCATGACCAGCAGAATCCGTGAGCAGATCACCCTTCTTGAACACAAGCTTGTCGCCATCGTACACATCGGTATCGGCGTAGACGGCCCAGATGCCGGTGAACGCATCGTGAGTGATGTCGAAGGTGTCGGTGATCGCCCAGTCACGCACGCCATAGGCGCGGTTGGCCGGGATCTCAGATGAACGCAGACGGTAGTTGAACATCGAGTTCAACTTGACCTCGGTTGTATCGATCGAGTTGTCCTTGGTGGACTCGTCAACGACGACATCCTTCTTCGGGTCAATGTCCTTGAGCGGGTTCGAGACGATCTCGGTCTGACGAGCCACATTCTCAAAGTTCTCACGGGCCTGGTTGACGATGCTGTACCCATCAGTCTCATTGGTGACCGTTGCGTCAACAACGATGTGGTAATCCTCGCCCAGAAGATCCTGATCAACGATCGGGGTCTCACCCTGAACAATCGGTGCAGCATCGTAAGCGAAGAGATCGTCTGGCTGCGGGTCACCCTTCACGAGCTGGCCCCAGTTGTTCGTCCAGTCAACCTGCTTGGCGAAGACGGCGAACTGGCCGTCCTTGACCTGGACGTTGAACCGATCGGTCACATCCTTGCCAGAGGTCTTACCGATAACATGGATCGCTTCGGGCTTGATGTCGAGATACTTCTCGTCATAATCATCCACCATGCCGAGCTTGTGCACGTAGTACGCAAGCTTCGTCTTCGGCACAGCATCGAGGGTCAGACGGTAGCGCAGGATGTCGCCCTGAACCACGGTCTTACCGTTGATGTCGACGTTATCAGTGGACAGATCCTCCTTGTGAGGCTCGATCGGCGGGGTCTTGACCGTAGGAACCTCGGTCGCGAACTCCACGCCGTTGACGATCTGCCACGCGCGGTTCTCAATGGTCGAGCCATCAGGGGTCTCACCCTTGACAGTGCCCGAGAAACGCATGACGAAGGTGGCATTGTCCTTCCAGTTGACAGCTCCGAAGGCATCAACCTCCGTGTTGTTCTTCACGAACTCATCGGTGAAATTGATCGTGAACGTGTGGTTCGTCTCATCCAGCGTCAGAGTGTAGTTCTTCGCCGCAATCGGCTTGTTCGTACGCGAATCGTAGATCTCGATGGACTTCGGATCAGCCGTGAGCATCGGATCGAAGGTATCCTTCACCCCAAGGCTCTTGATGCCACGAGCCTGATTGTCCGGCACATTGAGATCCAGCTGAACGGTGTACTCGACCTTCTGGCCGGGCACGACCGACAAACCCTCGATCTCCTCGTAGGTCTTGCCACCGTCCTGCTCACCGGAGCCGACGACCTGCTTGTGCGGATCCGGGGTCCACGTGAACACCGGGGGCACATTAGTCGTCTTGGACTCGTTGTTCCACGTCACTGAACCCTTGTTCAGAAGCTGCTCAGTCATGCCGTTGGTGTCATGGTCCGTGCGGAACGAACCGGTGATGATGAGCTTGACATCACCAGGGGCAGCGAGCCTGCCGGTCTTAGCCAGGAACTCAGGCTTGGCCACAGCGGTGGTCGTGCCCTTGGCCAGATCGACCGTGATGTCGAACATCGAGGTCACATCAGCACCCTGGAAGTAGACCTTGGCACCGGGCATGGTGATGTACTTCAGACCATCCGACCAATCATCGGTGATCGAGTACTGCTCCAGGTTGTACTCCAGGTTCGCCGCAATATGGTCGTTGACCACAGCAGACACACCGTCGCTGGGCAGGAAGACCTTCTGATCGGCAGAGACCTGGTTGGTGTGCTGCGGATCAGCAGACTTGAGAGCACCGCTCTCGTCGAGCGTCCACACCTTGTCCGGGGTCGGGGTCACCTTGCGAGTCTTCTCGGGGTTGCCAGTCAAGCAGTGATCTTGGGCCTCGGTGTAGCAGACCTTTGAGTCATCCGGGATGTCATAATCGGCACCAGTAGGCTGAGCATAGGTGGGAACAACGAGAGTGTACTCACCCTGATCAGTGATGTCACGCGCCGTTGCCGAGACGACAGTCTTGCCACCGGTACGCGACACGGTGACATCAGCATGAACCGGCTGACCCTTCGGGTCGAGCACCTGAACAGCACCCGTATTGTCAGTATTCTTGTCGCCGATCACCACATCCTCGGTGTTCACAGTATCCGTGATGGTCATCGCGGACATATAGCCGTTGGAGTGCGCGGCGATACGCGCGTTATAGAACATGCCCGAGGACAGAACATCGAGGTCAGCGAGAACCGTACCGGTCTCGCCGTTGGTGATCTCCTTCGACGGGTTCTTGGGTGCCACCGACCACGACTCAGAAGCCTCATGATCAGCAGTATCAACCGCTTCGCTCATATGACCCTGCTTAGCAACCTTCACATCGAACCAGAAGTTCTTGCCCTCGCCAGTGGCAGGCCACGACGACCAGCCGAAATCAGCCGGGGTGAACTCAGGCGACGTCGTATCGCCGCTGTTGGCGATCGACGCAGTCTTGGTCACCGACTTGTTGCCCTCTGGACCTTCATAGGTCAGAACAACCTCAGCGTCGACGTTCTCGGTGATCGACGAGTCGCCACGCGATGCGTGGATCGTGTCGTAAACGGGGGCGGTGCTACCAGCCTCGGTCACAGTTGATACGCGATCAGTTGTGACAGTCAGATCATAGGTAGGTGGCGTAGAAAGACCCTCCGGCTCACCGCTGTTCACAGCCACACAGACACTAGAAATAGTGCCGTCGCCAGCAACCGCACCCTCAGCAATGCCTTCCTGAGCCAGATTATCGATGAAACTGCCGAGTTCCGACGATTTGTTGTACAGACCGGGGTAACCTTCGTTACGCCACTCTGTTACCTTGTTGGTGAACTCTTGAGCACCACGCGCAGCAGCCCCACCGTTCACGCCGTTATTGGTGGCATACATGAGACCAACCACGCGAGCCTGTACATCTTGCAAGCCAGCAGCCTGACCACGAGCAATGGCCTCGTTGATAGCAGCAGTACAAGAAATCTGGATCTGATTGGCCATGTAACTATTATCAGGGAATACCGGCCCACCACAACAACGAGTCAATACTGGTCTGTCCCCATCCCTGCCAGACCTGACCAAGGCCACCCTGAGGATTCTTCTTGGCCTCATCAGAGAACACATAACGGATATCAAGATTACCTGCGGCACCAAGGTTGCCACCAGGAGTGCCACTGGCACCGCCGTTCACGGCAAATGTCGGATGCGCACCCAAGAGAGCCACACCGGTAAACGCCACCAACGCGGCAGTGGCCACAGCCTTATTGCGGTTGCTCATCTTGTTCGTACGAGAAGTAGTCATCGTACCTCACTTTCTGTTATTGGGTTGAAAGACAATACTCACGATAGCACATGTGTGCGCAGTAACGCGAGAAATCGACTCGATTACCAGTATAACGCACATCTCTTTACTGACTCTTGGCTCTCTCTCTCTCTTGAAACAATTGATTAGATGTGGCGCTGCACACAGCGCCGATAACAAGAGTGAACCCTTCTCTGGTTCTACTGACTCCCCCCCCACGTCACCCATAGTTCAAGGAGACCACCATGTACATCGACTGCACTGAGTGCGGCGCTCACGTCTATGCTCACATTTCCGACCGTGCGCTTGCTTGCATGGACCTCACCGAGGCTGTGTACTGCGATAGCTGCTCGAACGACTGAACGGAGGCATAGTGATGACTGAATTCCATGCACTGGCCCGACTGGGACTGCTATCGCGGTCCTATTCGCTGGCTTCCTTCTCGGAACTTACACCGGTTATGCCCAACGAGGTCTCAACGATGCCGAAGCTGAAAAACTGCATTATGGTGAATCGAGAATTTTCACATCCACTACATGCGACAAAGCGGCACTCATTGTCGTGGCTTGTCTTAGTGTGACTGTGTTGTTCGCTTTCATCTATCACATGCCGTAAAATTAACCAGGAAACTAGCAGAAACAGTAACACCATGCACACTACCCCTACTACCAACCTCTCGCGCATCATCCGATTCGCTCTTGCGATCATCATGTCAATGGTAGCTGGATACTGGATCGGAGCAACCATCGATGATGACTACGTTGCGACCGCATTGGCTCTTGTGAGCATCGCTGTTATCGCTACTGTCATCCTTGCGCCTCTTGACACAAACAAAAACAGCAAGAACAGCTAATTCCCCTATCTCACCACTCTCAAAAAGAAGGTACCACCATGTATGTCAGCTGCTATGGATGCGGAGCCAAAGTTTGGATCAACTCTGCCGACGATGCCATCCAGTACCTACGCCCGCTCTTGTATGCGTACTGCGACAACTGCGTGGAGGAATAGCAATGATTGACACCATCTTCATATACCTCTTCATAGGATGTTGCATTATCGAAGCGATCTCTGTTCTATCGCTCATCGCAGCCGCCGTCACATTCATCATCTACCCACCCTCACGTGTCAGAAGTAAGAGCACAGATGACAACAAACAATGAAGCATTGGCACTTGCCACACACGCTCCCATGCTCAGCCGAACACATCCGCGTTCAGCCGATGATGTTGGCTGCGCATGCTGCAACCCTGAGCCCACCGACAAAGCGCGTATCGCAGCACGGCGTGCAGCCAAACGGCGCAAACGTCAAGAGCTCCAACGCGCTATCCGAGACAACTACAGCTAACCATTCTCTCGCAACCCCCCCAATCGTGAAAGGAGCCCAATCATGGGCAACCGTTCCACCATGGTGATCATCACCGATCGCGTATCGATCGAGCACGTTATCAACAACACGCCTCTATGGAAGCGTGACGAGCCGATCGCCCCCGATAAGCAGCTGCTGCCTCACAGTCTTGATCTGGTGACCGGCGTTGTCATGTACTCCTACTGGAGAGGCATGAACGCAGTGCTCGACGCACTGCGCGCGTGCTACACGTACGGTCTCAACCGCGTAGATAGCGCATCCTACTTCGTAAGGATTCTTGCGCGTGCCTTTACGGCAGGCGACGACGAAGAGACCGGCTCGGGCATCAAGCCCGTGTCGTTCGTTGCAGCTCACGATGGGCCTTCTCTTCACGAACAATGAGCAGGTACAGCCGGTGCTGATTGACAGCGACTACCCGAAGTTCCCTGTCATCGACCTCACGGCTAGTGAGATCTACCTCTACGAGAACAACTTCTTCGGTGACGGAGAAGGCTCACGCGGTGAGACCTACCCGCTCGACAAGAACGGGATTACGACGATCGCGCACCAGCTCATCAAGCTGATGCAAGACTGAAAACATCCATATCTACACAAAGGAGAAACAATCATGGGACTTGACATGTGGCTAAACTACCGCCGTAACCTGGACGGTATTCCCGAGACGATCCATCTCATCAAAGGATTCGACAAGCAATGGCGTCGAATCACCGACGGTGCCGTAGTCAGCGCAGATCTGATCCGTTCCTGGTCCACGAGGATCTCACTTATCGAGTAAGACCGAAAACCCACAGAAAGATACAACCATGCGACTTCACCACATGTACGATCGCCCTCTCGATCTCTCGACTCAAATACAGGAACTGACGCGAAGCACGACCAACACGCTCCTGTCACCGCTCCAGATGGTCGCAGGTGACAATGACAATGAACTTTACTTCGACGTAAAACGTATCATCGACATGGACTGGGATGACACCACACACGAGGTACACAGAGTTCATCCCAAGCAACGGAGTATGCGACCCCGATCGCACGCTCCTGACCATCCTTACGAAGGAAACCATCAAGGCAAACCTGGGACCGAGTAGGTCAACACTCCTATCAGTATCTGTGCTCCTGGGTCACTACCGCACTCAGTACCACACTCGGTACATTCCGTTGGAATGGAACCTCGATCTCATCAAAACGGAGATCTACGATCAGCGCGAGTACCACTTCACGGGTGGTGCTGCTATCGCTACGATGCGATCCCTCGCCATCCAGATGGGTATCTCGTTGGCTGCTCAGAATCGCAGGCTCAATAGCACCACGATCGATGACATGCGCACACACGGCGTCCCACAGAGCCAGGAAACGTCCTTCCTGCGCCTCGGTCTGGATCGCATCATTGATTTGATCAAGAACGCAATGCCTAGTGACACTACCAACTGATCCCCACACCACACAATCGTAGAAAGGAGCGCTCATCAATGAACGGCGCACAGCTTATTTACCTTCGAGACATCTCGGAGGTTCCCTACGACACGCAGATGGAACTGCGTCGTCTCGCACTTGCGAACATGTACCCGTCGATGACAACGCATCTCGCTGCGTCGATGAAGCTGGGTGACATGCGCAACGTCATCGAGCAGATGCTTACGAAGAGCTGCTCGCACAGTGGAATGGTGCAGAGGCTGACACCCTGTCCCGTTTCTTCAAGAAGACTGCTGCGAACTACACGGATGAGCCTGACCAGGCTGATCTGTACCAGGGCTACCGGATTAACGATCTTGGTCAGCTGGGTGATCTCATCTCCAGCTGTCGGGCAATGCTACGAATGCTCGACAACGCGGCATACTCGGACGACGACAAGTCTGCCGATGTTATCTCACGTGCGATCAAGATGAATCTCCCGGTTCCTTTCGAGATGCTCAAGCAGCCTGATTTCAGGGATTACCGAGCGTTCCTGGAGCGCACGGCCCAGTTCGTTGAGCCGATTGTAAAGTTTGATCGACTCTATCCTGACCCGATCATGTTCAGGCTCACATGGTGAGAGCTGATCAAGGGTCATAGAGAAGGAGAGAGGGAAGGGTGGATAAATGCTACCCTTCCCTCTCGCATAAAGAAAAAGAAAAGGAAAAGCGAAAAATGACTGACAGCAACTACCGAGAAGTAATCGACGATGTGCAAGACATCCTCATCGAACTGCTTGATGACCCCGAACATGGAAAGCTCACATTCAAGGGTCTCCACGGTCTTGACGATCTCACCATCACCGGACCCAATGGAGCACACGGACTGAACTGCCTCCCATTTGGAACAGTCCTTGCCATTGACAACCAAGAATGGATGGCCATCGGTCGAGCAGGTGTTGGCCGATCCGGTGAGTACGTGCAATGGCAGCATTGCGGAGGTAATCTGCGTTTCACAAGCGCGGAACTGTACATCCGTGCCCTCAAGAGTCACAATAACCTGCGTTACTGCCACAAGGGACTCCCGGTCTGAATGGTACGCACATAACATCAGACGTGTAGACCAATAGAACCAAAAGGACAAGAAAGCTCAATACTCATGGCAAACATTGACACCTACCGTGAGCGTATCAACACACTCAAAACTCATATTGACACACTCAAGAACAACGGGGTACTCACTCTCTGTAATCCAGACGGCACTGTGCTCATAGTGCGCGATGGTCACGACCTATTCCTACCGCTCGGAACTGTCATCGTCGGAAACGATGAACACGTGTACCTACGAGTCCCACACGGAAACACCTACTGGACATCCTCTGATCGTGACAATACTGAGCCATACGGTTATAACCTCCATCAGTTCTACGAGTTCCTACGTAGGCGTATGGAAGACGGAGAGCAGTTCCGCGTCGTCTACCAGCCGAATTTGTAACAACACAGAACAGAAAAAGAAGGAGTACACACCATGGGCCAGCGCGGCGTACACGCCACGATCAACAAAGACGAAAACACAGGTCGTTTCGTCGTCCACCTCACCACTGTCCAGTGGAGTCTGCACATCGCTGAGATCATCAAGTTCGCGTTGCAGCACGCGGGCAAGGACGGATACAGCCAGACTGAGTTCCTCAACTGTCTCGAAAAGACGGTTCGAAGCATGTCGCACATCAGTGCGTTCGATCTCATGGACGAAGACTACAGGTTCTACAACCGTTCTCGCCCCATGGAAGGCGGCTACAGCATCGTGGCTCACAACCACGAGGACAGCAACAAGGAGTACCGTCTGGGTCTCGACCACGGTGACGGTACGTTCGCACTGACAAGCAATGCGAACACGTTCCATACGCGGCGCTCTGCCGAAAAGTTCGTCAAGGAACACCGACATGCGCAGGATGCAGTGTCGTACTTGTGGGATCTCGATAGCAATCTGTTCACGTTCTTCGCGGGCGATTGGGGCTCGCTCAGGGCTTACGACTTCGCCAGCGATGAAATTATCACATGTCAGGAGATCACGTACAGTATCGCTCAGTTGAAGCACCCGGAAGGCATCAGTCGAATACAACGGTGCCATGTCATCGACACGGATCATTGATCTCTACGAAGGAAAGCTTCCGGCATGAGTGCACCCATTCTCATGATCCTCAAGGGAGATGAAGAAGCTGGACGAAGAAATGCATCAAAAAGGCTAAACAGGCTCACATCGAAGCAGCGCAATGCCAGCCACTGGATGACAAGTATCTCAAGGCAGTCAATGCCACGATCTTTGTCGTGATCATCGCGACACTACCTATCGTGACGTACATGGTCTTGTCCCTGCTCATCTGATGCACGCTCAATCAACCCCAGCTCACCCCCACCACCACTAGAAACTAGCCCTCAACGATAGAAAGGGTCATCATGACTACCGCATTTCCCGGAACAACGTTCACGCCTGCTCCCGGATCCGAGCCTCGCAACAAGCAAGAAAATCGTGACATGTTCGTCACGTGGGCACACATCTCGAAGCTCGGTTTCTTCGACGGACTGTACGAGAACCCCACCAAGATCGTGCACTCCGACCACACCGAGTACCGACACAATCAGATTCAGTGCGTACACAACGCACCAGCATGCGGACCTCTGCGTGTGTACAGCACCCATGCCGAGATGGACATCCACGACGCTACAAAAGGATGCTCCGACAACGAGCGCACCTACAGTGGCACCATCCGTTATGAACTCAACAATAAGTTCTACGAAGCGCTGGGCAAGATTGAGTGGAAGGTGTCGGAGCCTGCTCGCAAGAGTAAGGTTGCAAGCGTTATTCAGCAGATGGTGCCGGTTGCAGGCATCGCTGGGCTTCCGGTCGGTAGCGTGCTCCTGGCTAAGCGAGGTCAGTCTCATGACAACGACGACGGCTGCGTCGGCCACGCCATCGTTCTCGGCATGACTGGCTTCCTGGGATTCGATGACTACGTTGAATGCATCGGACTGGAGGATCTCCATCCCGGCCATGTCGAAGGCACGTGTTACTCGCAGAACCCCACCAGGGGTTCTGGCGTGTGCTACACCTGGGGTAACACGTTCGCAGACATCCACACACTGTTGCACCACTACAGGTTCTACCTCGTCCAGGAAGGCACCGGTAAGACCTGGGCGGAGTACGGACCCATACGAGATCCGTACGTGCCTCGCGATGTTCTGTCCCGTGCTCACGCGACGAAGAACCTCGTCGATGATTATCTGCGAGGCGTCGGTATGCCACGCAACAATCGCCGTGTCGAGCAGATGCTCGGCATCGGATACTAACACAGGAGGCAATATGATCAACACGATTACCGGTTGGATCTTCGGTGACACTGATCGGATCAGGCACCTCGATCCAGCTGAAGCAGGCGCGCTTACCATCACGAAGCAAGACATGATCTGCATCGCCAAGGCAGTGCTTGTTGCAAGCGCGATCATGGCGATCGTCATGACACCTGTTGTGATCGGCTTGTCGCTCTGATCACAACCACAACACAGAAAAGGAGACAACACCATGGGTGTACTCGGTCTTCTCGCTCTCCAGCGAGCAGACGAACTTGAGGAAGAACTTGATCGACTCAAGAAGGGACAGGGACTGACCAATCAGTCTGAGCATGATACCGACGAGATGCAGATCACAGAGAATGACATGAAGGCACTCTTCGCTACGATCGCCTGTGTGGTCGGCGCCCTGCTCATCGTGGGCGTTAGCCTGGTGCTATGGCACACGCTCCATTAACAGGCTCGCTGACTCGCTTCCGCACCCCTTTGCTGAGTTCTGGCTCAGTGAAGGGGTGTGTTCTCTTTCTCTGTATATATAGGACATCTTCGATGTCCCGATCACAGAAATGATAGATCTCTCTTTCTATCTCCACTCTCTTCTCTCATAAAACCAAGGAAAATCATGAACGTCAATCATGAACTCGCCCATTCTTACATTGCTGCGCTGTCCTGCACGAAGGAGGGCGCTGAGCTGGTACAGGCTCTCGAAGCCGTGCGCTACTACCACTCTAAGGGTCGCATCGCCCAGCTCGGTGATGACAGCCTGCTCGTCACAGCGATCAACGCCTACAATGGCATCGTTATGGGTATCGTCCTGTTGCCTGGCAAGAAGGACAAGCTCACCTACCAGAGCGCCGACTGGTGTGACAACACCATCAAGGGCGCTCTTCTGGGAAAATAGCCATAGCTACCCTGTGGTGATCCCTTACGCTCTTGCTCAGTGGGCTGCTGAGTGCATCATTGAGCTCAGCGACTACGCACCCGTGCCTGTTCGGAACACCAAGCCGGTGCTCAACACGGTTGATGTCATGCCGGGCATGTACGTTCACATGCCGAAGGATCTCAAGCTCCCCGGCCTCACCGTCGACAAGCTCGCCAAGCGCAAGGCCGTGAAGTCTGAAGGCTATGTTCCCGAACCCGGCTACCACATCACCCATCTTGTCTTCCAAAACCCGATTGTCGAGGGATACGCATACGACGCTCATGTGCTTTACGGCGCATCTGGTGGCGAGATTGCCTACGCCCTCAAAGTTGCGGATACGCTCGATGCCGACGGCATTGATACCATCCTGGCCGGCAACCACATTTTCACAGTGATGCCCGAAGCGTGGCGCGCCATCTGCCAACTGAAGAGCAACTTCAAGCACTGGAAGTACTTCGATGAATGCACGCTCCACCAGTGCGTGAAGCATGTCATCAAAGATGACTACACCCCCGAAGACATCTGATCAACAGGATGTAACAGGACGGGTAGCACCATTGCTACCCGTCCTGTCGTCAACCACCCTCTCCCTCAGAAAGATCATCATTGCCGATGGCAAGGCTAACGATGATGATGCATTCGATCAGATGATCGACGATCTCACGTTTACTGTTCAGAACATGGCGATCCAGGACAAACACGACAAGCGTCGCTGCGAGAAGCCCATCATGATGTGGGACAAGCTCTCGGATCTCGCGTCTGACACGCTCAGCACTCACCCCACCAAGCAGGAGATCATGAATCTTCGCGAGAAGTGCTACAACAGCTTTTATGGAACAGTGGGGATGAGTCTCGATCGCGACACTGAGGGTGAGCTTTGGCAGACAGTGAACGAGATCGACACGCTGCTGAAGCACTGGGACGAGGACGGCCAGGACACTGCGAGCTTGCTTAGGTTCTACCCTGCCGGGTCTAGCAAGACCGCCAGGTTCGATCGCTACGCGATCTGACGGTCCCATCCCTACCCTTTCACTCTCTTCTCACTCCCCACCCACAACAACCCAACAACCCAACCCAAAAGAAAGGCGGTTATGACGATGCCTCGTCGTAACAAGCGTTCCCGCAACACTGACATGTCTGCTGCATCTGCTATGTTTGACGCTCTCGCTCTGGCGAGCCCCACTCACGTGACCATGATTGGGTGCACGTGCCCCTACGGCCCTGGTGGTCGTGATTGCACGTGTTGCGGCGATGCGCCCGGCAAGGACAGGGTTGCTGCCCGTCGCGCCAAGAAGCGCAGCAAGCGCCAGGACTTCAAGCTCTCGATCAGGGGCTACTACCGAAGTGCCAGCGAATACTACGAGTACGAAGACTGAGCTATAGCTCCCCTATCTCTACCCTCTCCGAGAACAGTACGGCGACGTACGTTCAACAGAGAACGAGGCGAGATGGGGGAGCTATTTTTCTCGAATCTTCTCTACTCTGTCTCTCATGTGCAGAGCGTCTGTCGACGCTCCGAATCTTGAATTGATAGAAGCTCTCTATCACCACCTCTTCTCTTACAAAGGAACCGAACCATGCTGAAGAACAAGCTCGACAACCTCCACGAATGGATCACTGCCGACACAACACCTGGCCTCAGGCTGTTCGGCGTCACACTCGTTGTCTGGTTCGTCATCATGGTGACCGCCAACCTCATCGCTTACTTCGTGGGCTGATCGCCTACGCAGCTAAACCCACCTAAGCTCCCTAGCCCAACTTGTCTCCGTAACCTCACCTTTCCTCTCTCTAAGCCCGAAAGCCCCTGCAGTCAATCAACGCTGCGTCATTAAGACTGAGCAGCGAAGACCCGCAGGGGCTTTCTTTCTCAGCTCACCTCGCGCGTAGTCGACATACACGTTGACCACGACAGCAACACGCAAACCCCCGGACACAGGAGCCTGTGTCCGGGGGTTTTTCATTCGGCGCTGTCAGTGCTGTTGGCACTGTCTTGATCACCGGACCAATGCTACAACAGCGCTGGATCATTCGTGGTCACGAAAGCGCCAGCATACAGGCATGTACTACTAGGCTTTTCCTGACCCAGAAAGCGCCACACTATGGTCATTGTTGGGTCATCATAAGCCCATCATTGGGCTTTTATAGGGCCATCTTCCGCCCAGTATCGACCCATCATCAGCCCAATAAAGCGCCAATAAAGCGCCTTTATCTGGCCATCATTGGACCAGGCTGTCCCCTGGCTCTTACATGGTCTAATAATGGGCCGTTATAAGGCCAACAAAGAACCCGATAACGACCATGGGGTACCACTGGCCATAGAGAGGCCAACAAAGCGCCTTTATCTGGCCATCATTGGACCAGATAAAGACCAGCCACTGTCTCTTACTGTCTCTGGCGCTTAACTGGCTCCAAACTGGTCACCATTGACCGTTTATTGGTCTTTCATTGACCATTATCTGGTCACCATTGCGCCAGCTACTACCTGTTGCAGGCGTCCAGGCGCACTAGCTATGTTGCATCACAGCCCCGGTTGCAGCTGTGCATCTCACGAAGAGAGGGTAGTCATCAACCGGGGCTTAGAGGGCTACAAGATCAGTAGGTTCAGCATAACTATGCATCACGACGTTTATTTAGGCTGCATCGACTGATGATAACAGTCCGGCTTACAACAGCGTCGCAACACACGCTACAACGCTGTTACTGAGTTGTTACTGTGCTGTCACAGCACTGTTTCAAGACGCTGATACGAGGCACAGAACGAATAGGTTCTCAGCCTCTACGTAACATGCGAGAGGTACGCTACAAAGCGTTGCTACATACAGCCTGTTGCGGCCCTGTTACCACCTTATTTCTTTCTGTTGTTACCCCATCTGAGACACATTGAAACGCCAATAGTCTCAGATCGGAAATAGGCAGGCATACAACAAACACGCAACAACATGGTTTTCACACATGCAACAGGGCTCTGTATCACGGTCGTTATAGCCCTGTTACATGTGGCAGTGATATACCACCGGATAACTAGATATAGGCGCTCTATAACACCGGCTGCTTCACATGCTTGTACGCATGTGTATCAGCCGGTGTTACGCGGTTACACATTATCTGGTGGACTGTTAATGGAGGCTTCGCCGACATGTTTCTGCGCTCTTCTCAGGGGTATGAAACAAGCGTTCTCAGACACCAGATGCAACTGCATCTGGCGCACTCGTTGCAGCTGTTACAACAGCCGCTGCCTCTACTTCTCAGAGCCCAGAAACAAACGTCCCTGAAACAGAACTTCACCGATGCGGCAGAGGTGCTACATCGGCTGTCTCAGGCCTCACAGTGATGCAACGGAGCCCGGTTACACCGCGCTCCTTACGGCGTTTACAGGCCTGTTCCAGGCCCGGCAAGACGGGTCACAGCAGTGTGCCAAACCTACGCTCGCTCGGTTCGTCACCCTGTGACAGCGGCTGAAAGCGCATGGTGAGTCCACGGTGCCAAAGCAGCTCGGACCCTGGTCTCACCTAAACCCCCGTCTTAACAGGGAAAACAGGCACACGTGGTACCACGTCTCGGAGGCGGTACCGCCTCAACGACCCGTGGTACCACCCCGGGTGATATCGCCTGTTTTCCCCTTCGTTACGCCACTTTGCCCACCTTACGCTCCCCAATGGTCGCTGGCGGTGGATCAGGTAAAAAGGGCATAAGAGGGCTGGCTCAGCTCGTTCGCTACGCGTCTCCTTCGGTCGGCATAGCCGACAGCCCCTTCGGTCGTGGTCTCGCTCGCTTCGACCTCTCCTCACCCCACTGCGTCGCTACGCTCCTCGGGGCTCTTACTGCGCCTGTTACGCTATCGCTTCACAGGCTTGCCCTCCACAGCCCCACTGGGGCTGTCTCGGGTCCCCTCTGCACGTCGGTACCCGACGCTTGAAACACGGCACAGACGCATTATTCATGCATCTGTGCCATCGGGTCTTCGTGATGAGTCCCGTGTCCCAAGGCGATGGGAAACAAATCATCGACCCTGATTGACGATTCACAAGTCGATGACTATAAACCACCTTGGTCGTATATGTCGCTGAGGGAGACACAAAATAAAATCACACCTGCCTCATCAACATATACGATTCACGGTCTCATCACTCAGACCCTGAGAAACACCTGTTGCTCGTCAATCAACTCTTACGTTTTTGATGCTTCGCACAAAAACGTAAGAGCTATACATCATGGAGAGCAACAGGATTCGGTAACGGCACATCCATAGGCTGTACCGAGTGTCACTACGGTCACCACAGGTTCCATCACAGAGAATACAGTGACTGGCAATACAGGGGTGGATACACCCAGCATATCAACGCTATTCATGGGGTTATTAACATCTGTTTCATAAGCAGATATACACACCCACCGAGCAACTAACACAAAGTGCACAGTGTGTAACAGCAACCCCATGCAAGCAATGATCAACAAAACTCTCATCCGACATGACGCTCCACTGAGACTCTACCAAGTCTCAGCACAAAACGCATAACCAGTCGGATCATGAGAGATCACTGAATCGCATATGGAACAACCCACCCCTGCCTCGGGTTGTCTGTTCCATATGCTCCGATACATCGAGTGCCACCGCAGGTGGCACCGGGCCTTTCATCGAAAGATGGGAATCATTTCAAAAATGATTCCTGCAATCATTTCGTTCCAACAGATCAGCTCGCCGCTGGCGAGCCGAGCAGTTGAGAAGAGTCTTATCGTGGTCAATACACTGGCCAGATAAGAGCCATGAAAACGACAGACAGGAGCCATCTATATGACCGACACCGACAACACGATCACTATCGCTGTTGCGACCGAGCCCACCACGAAGGTGTTCCAGCTCGGAGAGACTGTAGCGGAGACCATCGCGCGGATGAATCTTGCGCTTCTCCCACACGTCGCAGGCGACACCCCGCAGTCGATCGACAATGATGACGACATCAGCACTCTCATCGACATCCCCCATGTCGAGGTCAATGTCGTCACGAACAACGCCTACCTGAATGGTTGGCTCAATAAGAACGGGCACAACTCTCGCCTCGTTAACGATGAGGGTATTCTGGACGTCCTTGAAAACGAGGACATCATGACAACGATCGTCGTCCCCGCTGCCGAGAACCTGGCAATGAACCCAGAAAACGGCGAAATCTCCCTACCACCCAACGAGAACAACATCCTCGTTCGCGTGCAAGACGAGATCATGCGCTCCGACGATAATGGTCAGCGCATTCACGGCACGTTCATCACGCTGATGCTCCCACCGGAGTATCGAATGACCCCATCCAACATTGACCCCGACACATACATCCGTGTCGTGGCGATGCCCACCTACGTCCACCTCGCAGACCAAGATCCCGAGGCCAACAAGGACGCCTAATCAATATCCCTTGATGATGGTGATCCTGTGGCCAAGGTAAAAAGACAATCACCCACACCCGAACCACATATCAATCACCATCATCAAGGAGAAAACATAATGACTACCACCAAGAACATCGACCCACGCACATGGTCGACTCGCAACAAGATCATCGCCGCGATCGCCGCAACCATTACTGTGATCCTCGCTCTCACCGGTATCACCGTCGCCGTTATCGGCTCGCATTCCAACAATGCGAAGGACTGCACGTCCTACCAGCAGATCCTCACCGACAAGACCTCTCAGCTGGATCAGGCGATCCAGGACGCTAATGATGCACTAAAGACTGTCGACGCATCCCTGAAGGCCGGCGAAGGCACCCGCCTCGCGCACACCGGCGATTTCCCTCTGTCCTCTGAGGGCCAGAGTGCGATCACCGACCTGAGCAAGGCTGTCGACACGGCTAAGAAGGCCAAGGAGGCTGAGGACGCCAAGGTGAGATGCTGCTGCTACCGACAGCAAGAAGAGCAGGGTGCTCAGGGCGAGCCCGACACCACCTCTGTTGATGCTGCCATCAAGGCCATCAAGGATCAGACCCAGTCGTTCATCGATGTGCGTGACGCATACCGTCTGACCAAGGCCACCGATGAGGCCAACGCTCTGATGGATGAGGCGAAGTCGAACCCTCGCAACCGCGCAGCAGAGCGCGGCGGAGCAGATTGCTGCTGTTGAGGCAGACCCCAACATGGAGTCTGACGCATCCGTGAAGGCCGCATACGATGCTCTCAAGGCCGTGGAGACCGAGTCTCACACTCTGTCCACCACGGTCACGGTGACCACCTACGACGAGGCTGTGGCCTCCATCGAGAAGGCGAAGGCCATCGATGCAAAGGCTGACGAGGTGGAGACCTCTCAGGAGTCACTCAAGGAGGCTATCACCGCGTACCAGGATGCGAAGGCCGCAAGCGCCTCGAACGCTTCCACCACGCCAGAAACCAGCAACGACAACGCCCCTCGTACGGTTACAGCGGTGGTAATAACAGCGGCTCGAACTACTCGGGTGGGTCTGCCTACACCCCTCCGGCACCTCCGGCCAATAACTCTGGCTCAAGTCTTGGTGGTCGCATCACCTCCGGTCCCGGAGGGACAGGGCCGTCTGGGCAGACAGGACCGGCAGGACGAGATGACCCTGATCGTGCTCATGGCTGCATCATCATTGAAGGACAAACCTTCTGCCACTGATCAACCGATCGCACAAAGCCCCGTAGCGTGGTTCGTAACCCGCTACGGGGCTTCGTCATCTCAACGTCCCACGCCCCAACACCAAAACAGAGAAAAGAGATCAACCCATGCTCCCATGGACCACACCGCTATGGCTCACAGTGGCATATGTCGCAGCAACAGTAATTATCAATATCACGATACATCGTTGTAGAAAAACCCTCGTTAAACGGCAAGAGGGAAAACAAGAAGACGAACCTCGTACCAGAGATGTCGCGTATTGGATCTATACCATTATCTCACCAATGATGACCTTAATAAACGCAATCGCGCTGACACTATTGGTTTTGGCTCAGCGCTGTAGGCATGGACTGGTTGCACGCCAACCGCATCTATACATTCATGATCGTTAGCGTACGTGATCATTGGAGTCGGATCATCATTCGCACACTTTTTAGGTTCCTCATTGGAGCACTAGATTATCGATTCTTCATCAAAAAAGATCCACTCATTGACCCATACGATCAGACCATCACCATATACGTCAAAAGATGGGTGATATTCAACGTCATCACAGATATTGTCCTATGGATGCTCATGGTTTCTATCCCTGAGCCAATACGGCAATTCTTCTCATGAAAGGATTAAAGGTATGGCAACACCACCTCTCAACATCGATGAATCCATGTTCGAGATCAGTGGCCTAGAACTATTCAACCGTGTCCGTGAACGGATGGGATGGACCGATCAATACCTGAAGAGCATCAACAATGCCCAGCATCCGTTGCTCAAGGACATCGATCAGATGGTCATGGCGCTGGAGATCCTGCACTCGACCGACAAAGAGATCACCATCGTGCCGGACTTTGACACAGACGGCATCTGTGCTGGCATGATCCTCTACGCGGGTCTCAACGAGATCGGTCTCACGACCAATCTCCATGTCCCCGACTACCACCTGGGTCATGAGATCCAACCTACGGTCATCAGCACGGTCAAGCAGCAATTCCCCCAACACGGAAGCTGTTATCACCTGTGATGCCGGAACCAACAGCCGCGATGCTCTCGCACACGCTAACCACATCGGTCTCATCACGCTTGTGACCGATCACCACGTGGAAGAGATCAAGTCACTTGCGCATATCCTCGTCAACCCCAACAGGATCGACGAGACATACCCCAACCGAGAAATCTGTGGAGCGCACGTGGCGTACCAAGTGGTGGAGCGATACGCATCGCTCTACCACCCCGACAAGCTCTCTGCTATCACGTGGCTCAAAAGTCTTGCAGGCATCGGAACAGTAGCTGATGTGATGAGTCTCGTGTACGAGAACAGAGACCTCGTACGCGAAGCCCTCATGTTCACCCGGCTACTCATCGCTACCCCTGAGCCAGAACCCACCTACACGTGGGTAAAGTCCAAGTACGAAGAACCAGACGAATTCGATGACAATGACATCCCCATCGACAGAACGCCCACGCTGCTGACTATGCTGCGATCACAGAATCACCACCCGGTGTACATGCGAGCATTCGAAGGGCTGAGCATGCTGCTTGAAGAACTAGGTACAACCCACGAGCGTGTTGATGAACAACTATATGGATTTTTCCATAGCTCCAGCGTTCAACGCCACCAGACGTGTCGACGGGGACTACAGAACAGGCTTCGCTGTCTTTACGGCCAACACTCCAGATGAGCAACGAGCAGCCGCTCAGCGGCTTGTTGAGTACAATCTCAGCGCAAGACACAGGTGCAAAAGATTCTGGGTGAAATCCTCGAAAGCGATCAACCGTGGGCACCGTATGTGTTCCCCACGGATGCGCTACCAGGCATGCTCGGACTCATTGCACAGAACCTCATGCTCATGCATGGGCACCCTGTGGCCGTTGTGTGCATCCATGCTGACGGATCGTGTTCTGGATCCATGCGCTCCCCCACGTGGTTCCCCGTCATCGAGCAGCTCTCATCGTTGCAAGATCCGACCATCGGCGCACAGGGTCACGAGTTCGCGTGTGGTGTCCATGCGCCATCACCACAGGCACTGTGCAACGCATTGGCGACTCTTGTCCCCAAGCGCCGAGATGAGATCATTGCCGAAACAGGCGTTCTGATCCACTCAGATCCAGCCGCCCTTGTCCTGGGAACGAGCTCAGATGCTGATGCGCCTCTCCATGAAATCAAGGCGATCACGCAGTACATGGGGGCTGTGAGAGAGCTCGCGCCATTCGGGCATGGCTTCCCAGCCCCACCTGTCGACATGGTCATCAACCTCGCAACGTGTTCAATCCACACGATGGGTGATCAGAAGCAACACCTCAAGATCATCACGCCAGAAGGTGTGGCGTTGCTATGGTGGAACCGTTCTGATCTCGCACCACTGCTCAGAGAGCGAAAGAACAGCGTCGACCCGGTAGACACCATGTACCGCCTACGAGTCACACTGAACCTCAACACCTTTGCAGGTCGCACGACCCTGCAAGGGATCGTTGATCACGAGGTAGAGATCGAGCCAGGATCATAAGAAAGCACAAACAAGCAAAAAGGAGCAGCATGCCACTAAAAGAAATGATCCGTGAGCTCTGGCTAGAGACTCGCAAGAGTCGAGCTGGCATCACGCTCATCGCCATTGCAACGATCGTTGCATACGTAGAGCGTCATGGCGCTCGCATACAACGCCACAGGGAAACCTGTGTGTGCGATCACCTACACCAACGCATTCGCGGCAACATGCGTCATCTTCTGGCGCAAGCGAAACGAGAACACGATCGCAACGATCAACCGCAAACATGTCTCAGTGAGAGAATGCATAGCAATCCCCATCATCGTCACCGTCGTCAACCTGAGCGCGACGCTGATCGCATTGTGGGTGAAGCAAACGCTGAACTACCAGTCACCAGCACAGCAACTGACGGAGACGACACCGGCTGTAGCAATTGCCATCATGAGCCTCATCATTGCGCCGATCGGGGAAGAAGCCCTCATGCGAGGGTTCCTGTACCCGCTTCTAAGGACGCGGTTCTCAGCTGCATCGACGATCACCATCACGACGCTGCTGTTCGCACTGCTACACGGCAACCTCACCCAGATCATTCTCACGATCCCATTGGGTATCACTCTGGGTTACCTGTATGAGAGAACGCAGAATCTCACGGCCTGCATCAGTGTTCACACGCTATTCAACGCCATTGCATTGGTACTCCCCAGCGTCCCAGTTAAGACTACTCAGGCAGCCATCGCAGTAGTAATACTGCTCATCACATTCATCCTATGGGTGGATCTCCCACGAGACACGCAGAAAGGGGGTACGGAAGGTCCAGTGATCTGGTAATGCGATGAGAGAGTGAGGGGAGGTGTGACGGTGGGTGAAGTACCCCGTCACACCTCCCGGTTCGTACAGGTACGAACCGGGATTGGAATGAAGACAAGTTTCTTCAAATCTTTCAGCAATTACAGAACTGTCACAAGAAAGGAGGATCGCCATGATTATCCAACGCGGCCTCATGTATGACGATCGACAGAACATCATCATTCCGAATCTGCCAAAGGATCTCGGTCCATGGGATCCTCCCAAGCCTGGAGAAGGCATCAAGGGCTTCGACGGCACGCCGGGTGCAATCCTGCGCCACGTGGTCTACAACCGTCTCCCCAGCGAGACGAAGCGGGATCTGCTGGACAACTGGCAGTACCGGGAGACCAAGAGGCGAATCCGCGACAGGCGCGGTGTGCTCATCCGCGAGCGCATCGTCTTCCTGAAGCGAGCTCGCGTGTACGCAGCTGAGTTCATCTACGCGCTGCCCGACACGAACTCTATGGAGTTCAAGCTCTGGGTAGAGCGTCAGAACCACGGCGGACTCACCCGAGCTGAGTTCCTCGCTGAGCAGAAGGCTCAACGTGAGCGACTAGCAGACCGCCACTCTCTACGGTGGAACCCCGCCAAGCACCGCGCGAAGAAACAGGCCAAGCAGCAGGCAAAGCACCGTGCGCGTGCTCAGGCAGCGTGACCACAACGTAGACTCACAATCTCGGGACCGTGAAAAGCGGTCCTTTCGCGAAAAGAACAGGGGCCATCCTCACCGGATGGCCCCTGTTTTATTGTGATGCGACTTCTCCCACAAAACACGAACGGGAGCCGTCCCACCAGCTCCCGTTCGTTTTACGTTGTGCGGTCCCACATCGTCCCAGATTTTTGAAGATTTTTGGTTCACGTTCCACGAACCCGAATCAACCTGTCGACGACAGTATACACGCATCTAAGCAACATACGCAACGCCAATAACCGCAATGACAACTAAGCCGATTGTGATCTCCAACATATATTGGTAAATCATCGCGCACAACACCGAAACAGCACTGTGGTCCCGATCACCAACACACGAACGAAAAGCAAGCTGTAGCAAATGTTGCAACTAAAACTGTTACATACGACAACTCGGTTTCCCTGGAATACCAAGCCAAACAACAACCGTAGCAGAAGGCTGCTACAACGCCAAAAATAGCCGCTACGGCACTTTCGCGCATCATTGCAACGAAAAGTGCCACTTGTAGACTGGCAGCTTTTCTGACCCAAGTCTTCAGGTGCGCATGCGCGTATGTGCGCGTGATACACGCATCTTGAAATACAGTCAAGCGATCATCTCAGGATACGAAATACATCAATTCTCAGGGTTGACAGAGGCAGCTTCTCCAGGTATCACGCGTGCGTGTGCGCATCACGAGAAAAATACCTGCTACATCTGCTACAAATCTGGTTTTTCCTTGAAATACCAATGATTATATATGTAGCAGATATTTATTAGAAATAATTATCAATAAACACTTTCTCGTGTAATACCGCCGAAAAACCCTGTAGCAGATATTTTTCTACATCCGCTACATCGGAAAGAAAAACCGCTACGCCTGCTACAAAACCCCTCTCACGGCATCCGCCAACCCACCCTCATGAGCAATGCGCTCCGCTGAAGAGGCTTCACATCCCCGAGAAGGCCCCCAGGCGCGTCTCTACGGCCCTGGGAGACAAAAACCGGCACTCAGATGCATTGAGGTCATTTCAGAGCCCCACAGACGCATCTAGGGCACACGAGACCCCCACTCCTGTGGTCTCTCTGGATAACGCGCTACCGCGCGTCGAGAGACGACGGAAGATGACGACCGGTAACATGGTCGTTGAACACCGTGCGCAGCTTGCGCGATAACCCCACATGATGTACGATTCCTCTGGCGTACGAGTACTTCCCTGTATCCCACATACGCGGCAGTCCCACCACTCGTGCCCCTTAGAATTGAAAGAAGGTCCCACATGCTGCACTCCACTAACGCCGCATCCAACATGACGAGGATGTGGTTTCAATGACGACAAACAACACCTCTACTGCACCTGCTCAGAAGCAGGCAAAGCCTAGTCAAGTTATGCTACCGCCGGTTAATCAGCTGATCTCCGATGAGGTCGAGCTATTTTTTGCGATGCAAAACCAGGAAATCCTCAACGCCCAAGACGTTGAGTTCCAACTACTCAACCGCATCAACAACCGGTTGATTGCAGAGAATGCGAACTACGGCCTCAAAGGTACGCGCGTCTACCAGACACTGCGCACACTTCCGCCAGCAGTGATCGCTGACTGCATGCTCAAACGAAATCGAATCGTTCGTATCATGCTTTCAGATAAGAACACGGACCCCAACTACGACGTGCTTGCTGTGTATATGGACCACGGTCCAGATACCGGCATTTACGTCACCGATGAAGTCTCTATCCGAGTACTTGCCCGTGAATACAACTACTCGATTTCATCTAAAGAACTTGATCAAGTGATGGACACAATGGCCGACAACGCACCGCGCGTTATGGTCAGTACCAATCGTGATCTCATTGCTGTGAACAACGGCATTTTTCGACTACAAAACGAAACAGCTGTTGCCATTCACGCCTGAGATCGTTTTCACGGCAAAGTCCGCGATCAACTACAAAGACAACCCAATCAACCCCGTCATTCATAACGATGCAGACGGTACTGACTGGGACATCGAGTCATGGATGGCTGACCTCAATGACGATCTCAAGATCGTCAACCTTCTCTGGGAGATCATGTCTGCCATCATCAGACCCAACGTCGCGTGGGACAAGACTGCATGGCTTCTCTCCGAAGTCGGTAACAACGGTAAGGGAACGCTTCTCACACTCATGCGTAACCTATGCGGTGAGCGAGCGTGGACTTCTATTTCCGTTGCCGATTTCGGCAAGGACTTCCACCTTGAGCCTCTCATCAGGACCAACGCGGTCCTTGTCGATGAGAACGATGTCGGTGAGTACGTCGATAAAGCGGCAAATCTCAAGGCCGTCATTACAAATGACATCATCTTGATTAACCGCAAGAACAAGACCCTATCGCGTACCAGTTCCGAGGATTCATGGTGCAGTGTGTCAATGACACACCCCGGTTCCGAGACAAGTCAGGCTCGCTCTACCGTCGGCAGTCTCATCATCCCGTTCAACAAGAGTTTCACGGGTGCTGAGCGCAAGTACATCAAGCAGGACTACATGCATCGCACTGAGGTGCTCGAATACGTCCTTCACCGTGTGCTGAGCGGCAGCTTCTACGAGCTGTCCGAACCAGCTGCTGTAAAAATGGCGCTCCATCAGTACAAGATCGAGAACGATCCCGTCCGTGCGTTCGTTGAAGAATTCCTCGATCGCATGGTCTGGGATCTGCTTCCATGGCGATTCCTCTACGCGCTCTACCGCGCGTGGCTTGTCAAGGACCAGCCATCTAACCCACCTCTGGGCTACAACAAGTTCATCAAACACTTGACACTTGTGCTCCAAGACACGCCCGATGAGGGTAAAAACTGGATCGTCACAACCGCTGCTGTACGTACACAGAACCGCATCATCGGTGATGAACCTCTGGCTGTGGAATACGACCTGAGTGACTGGATTGATCTCCAACCTGTAGGTGGTTCTATGCGCAAGATCGGTATCCCTCACAACATACCGATCTCCACAAGAGGGCTCCTACGAGCCACTGCTGCTTCTACTACAGGAGCAACAGACGATGATCAAGACGATCCAAGCAGCTCCAATGCTGTGAACTAACCATTCAGACACACGACCCCTGCTCGACCACACATGAACCAGGACGAGTCAGGGGTCGTGACCCATTTATTCAATCCCAGAACACCACAATATCCCCAGATGTTCGGAAAGGATCTCCCAATGATTTTGGAACACACCACTCACGCCGGTTACATCCGACAGGACGACGTGTACACCGATGAGAACGATGTCAATTACACCGTGAGCCAAGATACAGACGCCGAGGATCCCAGGTCGTGGCTCACCCACGAAGAGGCGGCTCTGATTGTCATCAACGCCGATCGCAACACGCGCACCGACAACATCGATGACTACGATGACAACCCGGTCATCAACGATCTTCTTCAGGACATGGAGAAATACGACATCGATGACCCAAGAGACATCTCGACCGAATGGTGGGAAGGCTGGATCCACAACGCCAAACTAGATCACCCCTCATATGACATCGAGATGATGACAATTCACACCAGCCAATCCACCTGGTTCACTGTCATCGCAGCCGTCAAGGAGGGTTATGGTTCCGCTCGTAACAACGTTGACACCTTTGTTGCATGGGCACGTGGTGACGTGTGGGTGGTATCGCCCGATCACCCCGATTACGACACACTGTGCGGCATCTACGCCGATGATCCCGAAAGTGCCGTCAAGCACTACATCGAGAACTACATTCCGCATGAGCTACCTCAGCTAGAGACGCTCTTCTGACACTTATCAACGAAAGGGGTAGCCCATATGAAGCGAACCACCTACAAGAAGGCTCGATTCGTCTTCTGGGACATCGAGTCACTGACAAACGTCTTCACCGTTGCATTCTTCGACCGTGAAACCCGCGCTCTCAATGTGTTCTATCTCGTCGACGTGGGCACTCCCGTTGGTGATGCGCTGCGTCGCCGCGACCTAGACCACCGCACGGTGCTCGCGGCCATTCTCAAGCGCAATCCAGCCTGGGCGCGCCTCTGGAAAAACAGTGAAACCCCCATCCTACGGTTGCACAACCTAGCGAAATGGGAGGCTAATCATCTGCTCGCCCGCATGATTGGTCTCAGCGATGCAGCCTCGGTGAACGACCCACATTCCCAGAGCACGTACTTGCGAAAGTATCGACCCGTGTGCGACACGGATCCGAACTACGATCCTGAGGTTCATCCGTTCGTGTGCGGCTACAACTCAGCCAACTATGACACGACCCTCATGAGCATCTACCTCACAAGCGTCATGGAAAGCACCCAGGAGCCTGTTCGTCAGGCTCGTGAACGTGCCATGCTCGCCACGACGGATGATGAGAAGCGTCGTATCTACGAGGAAATGATGGAAACGTGCAAGCTTGCGTTCACGTGCACTACTCACGTGACTGCCGCTGAGATCCGTCGACACAACAACGCTCTCTTCACGGATGAATACATCCTTCAGATGCCGGCGTACCTCACCTCTTCTACTGTTGCTAAAGGTAAGGAATGGGATGGGACGGCGCACAAAGTCAGGCGATCCATGCTCCACTCTGGTAGGCACCTGGACATCGCGCGCTTCAATGAGAAGCAGCAACATGTGGGCCTCAAGCGCCCTGCTTGGCATGTTGGGTTATCAGATCCTCGAATCTGATCGGTTGAAGCATGACTCGATCATCGAAACAATCGATGATCTCATTGAACTGATCGCCTACAACGTCAGCGACGTTGTCAATCTGGCGTACCTAGCAGATCACCCGACATACTCAGGCGGGTTCGACCTCAAGCACGCCTTGATGGTCGATTATCCAGAGACCGTCTACCAGGCCGTCGATGGTTCCAAGTCAAAAGCCGGATTGCAGGCCCGATCGTGTTCGGCGCGATCGATTGACCCCTGACTCCACGTCAGCCAAGTTCGTTGCACGCGTTCTGGCACCCTACGAGCGACTGAAGGACATCAAGACGGTGTCGTTCATGTACCCGTCGAAGCAACGCGCTCAAGAACTGGGCATCGAGCAATTCGACGTTCTCGAACTCGCCAAGAGCTTCTTCTACGAGAACATCGAAGACGCGCATGCTCGCGCTGCTTTCGATGAGGTCTACGAATACTACGCGAGTATTCGGGGCAAGAACTTCAACGGATCCAAAGCGTACGTCGAGGACTACAGCCTTGATCCAGAGTGCAACAACGTCGATACCGACGGCGTGATCAGCGCTTACCGGCTGGGTGAAATCCCCAAGCGTGCCACCAACGTCCCCTACTTCCGAGCAGACGGGACACCAACATCGTGTTTCGCGACGTTCTCGACAGGCGGTATTCACGGCGCTGAAGCAAACATGATCCTCTTCAAGGATCACAACGCTGAGGCGAATGCTCTACGAGATCTCATTGACGCAGCCATTGAGACTCTCCATGTTCGCGATCTGCCTGAACCAGAGCAAGCCATGGCCATCCGTAAGAGTATCCGCGTGACTCTACCCTGATGAACGAGTCATTCCGTGGCAGCAGGTCTTGCTGAGCAAGTCGTCGCCCGATCCAGAGCGAGGTGCTTTCTTCAAACCAGTACGCAACAAGGAGATCTTCGTCAAGCGTAGTGATGGATCGAACAAGCTCGATCCCAAGTATGCGATGACATCGGTGGCTAAGGCAGTCCACGAGGACTTCTCGTCGTACTACCCCTTGCTACTCACCAACCTCTCCGCGTTCTACAACGAGGCGTTGGGTGAGGACCGCTATGGCAAGCTCTACCTGGATAAAGAGCGGTTCGGCAAGCTGATGAAGGATCCCTCCATCACCGCTGACGAGCGAGACATGTTCGCCTCCAAGCGAAGCGGTGTCAAGCTGCTGCTCAACAGCGCTTCGGGTGCAGGTGACACTGAATACGAGGGCTCCCCCATCCGCATGAACAACATGATCATCTCTATGCGATTGATCGGCCAGTTGTTCTCCTGGATGATCGGACAAGCTCAGACTCTTGAGGGCGCTCGCATCATCTCGACAAACACCGATGGTCTGTACTCGGCAGACATCGACCTGGAGACAAACAACAGGGTGCTCGATGAGCAGTCTGAGCGCATCCATGTCTTGATCGAGCCCGAAGAGCTACTACTTGTGTCCAAGGACTCGAACAACCGTATCGAGTTGGCTGTACCACCTGCGTATGCAGACGGTACCGCTAAGCCTCAGGATGCAAAGATTCTCAGCGCATCAGGATCGTCCCTGGCATGTTGGCGCAAGCCATCGCCCACGAACTCGTTGGCTCACCCAGCCGCACTCGATCGAGCAATGGCTGTGTATCTACGAGCTATCGCAGTGACGAACCCAGATCTCATCAACAAGCCAGTTGATCCAGATACTGCGCGAGACATCATGACGGCGATCGCGCATCAGGAAGACAGCGTGGAAGCGTTGCTACTCTTCCAGAACGTCATCGCAGCCTCCCCTCGTATGCTGACGTTCCACTACGCGGCAGATCCCATCCCTGTGGGCCAGAAGGATTCTCCTGAGCTGGCAGCTCGCAACCCGCGAGCGCTCCAGCACTACAACAGAGTATTCGTCGTCAAGCCGGGCACCGAGGGTGCAGTCTCTTTGCGCGCAGCAGGTGCATGGAAAGTTAACGCCACAGTGGCTCAGTCTCGCGAGAAGCGCGGCGACGCTCCCGTGGTGCGCACTGACGCAACCGCCAACGCGATCATGATCGCTAACGGCTATGCGCCAGATGCAATGACTGCGCATCAGTACAGCATCCAACAGGCTCCGGTTGATCAGGATATTTCTATCCGCAAGATCGCAGGCATCGAGCCCACCTGGCACATGATGGTGCTCAATGAGGATCTCATGTGCCTAAGCGAGGATCAGCGCCGCGCTCTCATCGAACAACTGGATCTGGACACTTATGCCCAGATGTTCTGTGATTCGTACGAATCGAACTGGATGAATACGATCCCAGAGCAAGAGCCGGAACAAGAGTAAAACAACAGGAAGGAGTACAACTATGCCCAAGCAGGTACGTGTCCGAGGCCATACCCTCATCGCTGAGGGGAAGCCGTTCACCAAGTGGGGTGATCGAATCTTCCCCGAAGTGGGACCGGATGACCAGACCAACGTCAAGGGTCGTGCCAAGTGTTCATGCGGGATCATGTCTGACCCCCTCACGTCAGACAGAGCCCGTATCCGATGGCACGCTGCCCACAAGCAGGAGGTCATCGCTAATGGGTCGCCCTGAACACTACGTTGAGGGCTACCTTGTCGATGAATGTCGACGCCGGGGGTGGTGGACTGCGAAGTTCACCTCCCCCGGTATGCGGGGCGTTCCTGATCAGATCATTGTCACTCCGGTTACCACCTGTTTCGTTGAAACAAAGAGTGACACCGGCTCTCTGAGGCGTCAACAAATCCGAGTCATCACACATATGCGCCGTAGCGGTGCACTCGTGTACACGGCTCATACGCGACAAGAAGTCGACAACATTATCCACGAGCTACAGCAGCTCAATGAACAATCAATCAACACCAATAAATAATAAGGACATTCTTATGACCAATACCCATATCGCACAGACTAAACACGATGCCATCATGGACCATGATGTCATTGTTTTCAGTAAAGATCGATGCCCTCAATGCGATCAGACAAAGCGTGTAATGCGCAAGAATGGTATTGATTTCCATGAAGTAGATCTTCAAGATGAGAGTATCAGGCTAACTGACCAAGAATATGAAACTCCCTACGAATTTGTCACTCAAGTGCTTAAAGCAAAAGGTGCCCCAGTCGTAATCGTTAAGAATCATCGTTTGGACCAAGCTATTAAGGCATCGGTTTACGGCGACTTTACGGTCTGGTTCGGTTTCCGATCAGACTTCATCAAGGCGATCACTCCCGATAATCAGGACTAACAAACAACAGAAAGAAGGGGGATGCCATGGTCTACTACGAACCGCGTGTCACGCAAGCTGACAAGGACCATATAATACACAAGCTATCCGAATACGTCATGGACATCCGCCATGATCACGAACTATACAGACACCTGCACTGCTATTGGCCCGATGATCCAATCGGACCTAACAACTGCTCGTTCGATGTCATCACTGCGCCAGGGTCCATCACCATCTACGGTGATTGGATGAGTGCATTCACACTTCGTCGCTACTGCGACCAGGATATGTTGCTCGACTTCTGCAATGATAAAGGTATTGCCATCGGTTATTGGGCTGAAAAGCTTGATATGGACGAGCACACAAAGAACGCAGCCATTATGGCTATCGATACCAATGCTTTCTTCGAGGACGTTAGGAATCTCATCAAAGAATGGTACGTCGACAATGAATATCCACACAATGATGAGCGTATCGATCTCACGATGAACGCCATTCGCGAAGCTATCTCATTTGAAGACTCTCGCCATCCTTTTGAACAGTTGCTTGATGTCCCCTTCTACCCCGATCCTTATAGCTACTCAGAAGACATGCGCGACATCATCGACCCTGAAAATACCCCAGGTGAACACTACACCCTTGAATGGATCAGAACATGCATGGCTCTTCAATGGGCTGCTCGCACGTATGCAGCCGCACAGTCCTACAAGAAGCAGAAGCAAATACATCGATACCTAACCACAGAAAGACATATGTTCCTGGGCGATCTCACATTACCGGAGAAACCTCCAGTGGTAGGCATCTGACGCACAACACAGACAGAAAGGAGGGCCTCATATGGGATTTCCGATCCTGATGGACCAGCAAGCCGCTGCTTCGCAGTTCATCCAGACGAGACCTTACGCAGGAGTCTTCTGGATATGTCGGGTGGCAAGTCACTGGCAACGCTCCATGCGCTCTCCAAGATCCAACCAGCGGGCCATGTGCTGATCATTGCACCAATCAAGATCGCCAGGATCTCATGGATCTCTGAAATCGAGAAATGGGGCGTCAACGTTCGTACACGATCGCTGATCGTTGACGACAACGATCGCAAGCTCTCACCTGAGCAACGATACAGTCGTTACGCTGAGCTTCTCGACCCAAAGACACCCCCGACTCTCTGGCTCATCAACCAGGAGCTCGTCCACGATCTCGTCACATGGCTACCACCCCTTGACCCGCGTGATCGTAAGAAACTACCGACACCCAGGTGGCCGTTCCCGACCGTCATCATTGACGAGTCTCAGGGCTTCAAGTCGGCATCCTCTCAGCGATTCAAGGCCGTGCGTGCTGCCCGTGGTCAGATCTCACGCATGATCCTTCTGTCAGGTACGCCCGCACCTAACAGCCTAGAAGACCTGTGGTCGCAGGTCTATCTACTCGACATGGGTCAGGCTCTTGGAACAACGATGACACAGTACCATGATAGATACTTCGAATCGAAAGTCCGTCTCGCCAACGGTACCCAGGTCAATTGGCAACCCTCGCCCCGGTGCAAAAGAGGCAATCTACCAGCGCATCGATCATCTGGTGATGAGTGCGCCGACTGTCGCTCGCAAGCCGATCCCACCCATGACGTTCCACAACATCATGGTCGACATGAGCAACAACTCGCGTCAGGCGTATCGAACCTTGGCCAACACCTTGGTTCTCGACATTGCCCAATCAGCAGGCATCGATCCGCAGGCTGACCGTACGCTGAGCTCTGTGTCTGCAACCAACAAGGCAGTGCTACGCACCAAGCTTGTGCAACTTGCTTCGGGAACCATCTATCTCGATGACACCGAGGATGTAGAGACAGAAGAAGAGCTTCAGCAGTTTGGCGTGCGCATCGATGTCTCGATGCTCCCTACTGCGTCGCAGTCTCTCACTGCGCCCAACGGGAGACAGTACGCGATCGTGCACAACGCCAGGTGACAGCGCTGCTGCATCTACTGAGGCAGCAGGATAGTCCTGTTCTCATCGCGTACTACTTCACGTGCGATCGTGACATCATCACGAACTACCTCGTGTTCCACGGCTATGACGTGCGTGTCTTTGACGGCACCCGTGATATGTACGAAGCATGGAATCGCGGCGAGATCCAGGTCATGCTCATCCACCCGGCATCTGCCGGGCACGGGACTCAACCTGCAAGACGGTGGTCACACCCTCGTGTGGTACACGCTTCCGGCATCGCTGGAGCACTACATGCAGACGAACAAACGACTGCATCGAGTCGGACAGCAACACCCTGTGAGCGTCTATCAGATCCTCACACGAGGCACGATCGACGAGAAACTCCCAGGTGCCCTAGAGAAGAAAGAGCACTTGCAGCAATCGCTCATCGATGCTGTCGAGAAGACCGTCGAAGACATCATGACGTGATGGCATAGCCCCATCACATTCACGCAACGGCCTGGATAACCACTCAGGTAAATCTGGGCCGTTGCGTCCCCATATCAACGAGAAAGAGGTGATCACCATGAGCCAACCTCAACCCAGACAACCCCTAGCTGTCAGAGTTCGACCAACATCGATCGATGACATTATTGGCCAGGACGCTGCATTAGGCGAAGGATCCATCATTCGCCACATGCTCGACACATCTGCACCGCCTGTCAGTGTCATCATGTACGCCCCTCCAGCGAGTGGCAAAACGACAATCGCTCGCATCATGGCTGCGACAGCCGGGATTCATTTTGTTGAATTGTCAGCAACCTCGGCCAAGGTGTCCGATGTTCGCAAGGTTCTCACCGACGCGCAACATCACCTGGACACAGACGGCACACCAACGATCGTCTTCATCGACGAGATCCATCGGTTCTCCAAGTCGCAACAAGATGTACTGCTCCCTGGTGTCGAACACGGCGTTATCAGGCTTGTCGGTGCAACGACGGAGAACCCTAGCTTCTCTGTCAACAGCGCACTCCTATCCAGATGCGTTGTCGTCACGCTGTCGACGCTTACCGATGACGACATCTACGAGATCCTCCAGCGAGCACTCCATCACCCAGACGGGCTGGGCCATGATCCGCAGAACACATCCATCCCCGATGACGTTTGTCGTACCATTGCGATGAACGCATCAGGTGATGCTCGGCAAGCGCTCACGCTCTTGGAGACTCTCGATGCCGTGCGTGGCGATCAACCAGCCACGATCGACATGCTGACATCTCTTGCGCCACACGCTATCCAGCGTTACGACCGCGATGGGGATCAGCACTACAACATCGTCTCCGCTTTCATCAAGTCCATGAGAGGCTCCGATCCCGATGCGACGCTGTACTGGTTGGCCAGGCTCATCGAAGGCGGCGAAGACCCCAGGTTCATCGCCAGACGAATCGTCATCCATGCAGCTGAGGACGTGGGCCTCGCAGACCCATCTGTGCTGCCCTTGGCCGTCGCTGCACAGCAGTGCGTCGCACTCATCGGACTACCAGAAGCTCGCATCCCGCTGGCTGAGGCAGCACTTGCAGTTGCCACTGCGCCTAAGTCGAACGCCACATACCAGGCTATCGATCGAGCGATCGAGCTGGTGCGAACCACAGGTTCATTGCCTGTGCCGGGGCATCTGGCCGACGCTCACTACCAAGACGCGAAGAAGCTATACGGCAACGGTGTGGGATACAAGTATCCCCACGACTATCCGTATCACGTCGTAGCTCAAACATATCTACCTGACGATCTCATCGATCGTACAGAGGCCCAAGTCTTCCGTCTCGATGGGGCAGGCATCGGCCATGAAGAAGTCATTGCTCATCGACTGCAAGCAATCGAGCACATGACACACGCAAGCACCGATATCGACATGAACAATCAACGCCCAACGGATCAATAACTGATCAGTTGGGCGTTGATCGGCAGCGTGCGTAGTCATCAAGAGATCACGGAATCACCAGGGCCGACTTTCGATAAATTCTGTTGACATCTTCGATACTGTTGGCCTGGACAAGCTTGTCCACACTGACACCGGTCGACGCCGAGATGCTCGATAGCGTATCTCCCGGCTGCACAATATAGATGCTGCCATGAGCTCCATCTACAGGAACCGGGTCCGAAACCGGAGGTACTGGGTGATCAGAGTCTCCTGGTACCTGCGAATCAGGAGACTCGCCCGGTTTGTCAGCATCCCCTGGTTTCACAGGCGAAACCGGTGAAACACCCGATTGTTGATTCTCGGAGACGCTACCGCGTCCCGAGGGTGATTGAGAAGAAACGTGATGGTCAGATTGAGCAAGTGTTGCTGGTCGGTGGTACCCAACGTGGGGCCACACTGCCAGCAAAGCAGCCAAGATCACCACAGCTACGACACCCAATGCCACAAACGCAGCATTGGGGTTCTTCAATGAAGAACCACTCTTCTTATCCTCTCCCATGACACCCTCCTTTCTAACGTTGTACATATGAGGTTCTCTCATATGTCATCATACACACATACGTTAGAAAAGGATGGATTATACTGGTGTAGCAGGATAATCCAATCCGCATACACATAACACGAAGGAGACCAACATTATGGCTACTCACCAAATTACCGCATCGCAGATCCGCCCTGGTTCTACGATCATCCTCCGAGGCAAGATCGAATACGCCCGTGTGCGCAGTCTCATGGGGCCTGAAGACATCGACAAGCTCAACGAGACCCGTCGTGCTAATCGCAAGCCCGGTGCACCGTTCTACCCGCTGGACCGCAACAAGCCGATCACGCGACTCTCGCTATCCAACGTTGAAGTCGTCTTCAAGAGTCCCGATGGCAAGCCTGATTTGGAAGAGTACTACGTCTATGAGCGTTTGTTCCAGACTCCCGAGAAGCCTGAACTAGGCAATCGTTGGGGCATTGACAACAAGGGGAACCGCTTGCCGGTTCTTCTCAAGGTTGTCAACGGCCAGGCTGTGCAGATTACGGACAATGAGATCCCTGCGTCGACCATGTCGATGCCAACGGAGCCAGCGCGAGATCAGCTCGTCACCGTTGTTCTCAACGTCTACTCGTCCGGTATGAACGCCAACAACGGCATCGGCCTTCAGACCATCATCTTCGATGGCGAGCCCGAGTGGTTCACTGGTGGCAATTCTGCTGTCAACAACAACGCACTCGCGGCTCTCGGCATCACGCTGAGCGGCCCGATCGTCGCTCAGGAAGGCGTTGTCATGAACGAGCCTGCTCAGCAGGCTGCGGCTCCTGCCGCCCCGATTGCGCCCGTGGCTGCTCCTGCGGTTGCTGCTCCCGTCGCACCGGTCGTTCCGCCTATCCCGGCTGTCCAGCAGGCCGCACCTCAGAACACGGTGGTCGACGCAACTTCGGGGCTGGCAATGCCTGCTCCGGTGACCCAGGCTGTCGCGCCCGTTGCGCCCGCTGTTCCTGTGGTTCCAGCTGTTGCTCCGGCTACGCCTAACCCGCAGGCCGCACAGCTTCTCAACGCTGTCGCGCAGCAGCAGGCTCCTGTTCAGGCCGATCCTGCGTCTGCCTTCGGCGTGACCCCTGAGGCCCAGCCTCAGCCGGTTGCTCCTGAGGCGTCTGTCGATAGCCCCTGGGCTATCTGACAGAGGCTCATAGAGTCAACGACACATGATTGAGACGGATGCTGCTCCCATACTGCCCTACGCAGTGATAGCAGCATCCGTCTCATCGTTCCTCCCGTCTTTCCCATCTTCCACCCCCATCACATGTCGACACGAAAGGGCTCACCATGACCGTGTCTTCAGACACATTCAACCCCCGTACTGCGTTCCCCTCGTTCTATAACAACGAGATCATCACGCACGTACTCGGCCCTCGTGCCATCTGGACCGTTTCCGATCCAACCTCCAAGATGCCGATCGACATGCGCCATTTGCTGAACGGCTGCTCTGGATGTACGCATCCAGGCCCCGTGCGCGGCGCATGGGCACGCGATGAACGCGTGCTCGTCACTCTCGATGAACTCACCGCAGGGCTACCCACAGCCGCCAACTGCGCCATGTTCGTCGACGCACCCTCTCAGGGATGCGTCATTCTCGACATCGAAAAGACCTGTCCCGCTGATGTGCGCGATGAACTACTCGCGATCGGCGCTCTCTACGCTGAGACTTCTTTGTCCGGCAAGGGCTATCACTTGCTTCTCCCACTGCCCACGTCGTTCAATGAACTGACTGTTGCGGCGAGCAAGGCGGTTCTCAAAGGTCCGCACGGGTGGTGGGAGATCTTGCAGTCTAACCACTTTGTCACATACACGCGCAACCCCACCCCGATGCCTGTCTCAACAACTGTCGATCAGGATCTCTGGGATCGCGTCTGGCGTTCTGTAGCCGAAGATGCAAACAATGCACCGATCATCACATACGACGGCATCAACACCGATAAGCGGCCAGACCACGATTGGTATGAACCTGTTCTCCGTACTCTCATTGCTCGTTCACGCTTCTTTGGTCGCACACTTGACAACTTCGAGCATGATCATTCTCGTTACGAATGGGCCTATGCGCAGTACATCTACAACAACTTGATTCAGCTGCGAGTCAGCCCCTCACGCGATCAGTCTGCCTTCTGGGAAGAGCATCCCTATGAATAGCATCATTGTCGACAGCGAGGCCATGTCATGGCTGATCTACGAGACTCTTGATCATTACCTAGAACATCGTGCGAAACACGATGAGACCCGCAGTGACATGCCGTTGCTGCTTAATCTCGCCACCCGCGTTGTCACAACGCGAGAAGCAACTGAAGCAACTGAATAATCCCAGCTAAACCCACGAAAAGAGGTAAACATGCTGCTCTCCGAACGAAAGAACAAGCAATACATCATTGTCATTGATCAGTATGATGACAATCTTGGTAGGTACATTCCAAAGAGTCACACTATTGAAGCATCAACGTTAGTCGAAGCCATTAGCAACTGTGACCATTTCCGCCACACCAGCACAGCGACCCATCCATCAAACCTGCTATCTGTGCGCGAGGCCGAGATGTACCCCAAGAGCTTCATGGATGCCGATCAGCACAATATGATCAGCGTGCTCAAAGAACTTGCCCACAATCATCCCGACCTTGTAAACGGCATCGATGAATTCGCTGAAAAGTTCCAGTCTTACATGGACACTCTCAATCTCAAAGATTGCATCCGAGATACCATCGATCTTCTTAACGCCATTCCCGGAATCGATGACATCGACTGTTCACTGTCCGACGATTGTGACTACGTGATGATCGAGCATTATTCCAGGTCTCTTGGCAATATCTACCTGTCCAATGGAACAGATACGCGGCACTTGACCTACGACCGAAACGCCAAAGGTCTTGACGGACTAGCTGCACTCATCTGCGGTATTCGTGACATGTTGCGCCCTATCGTCTGAATCTCCGCGAACACCAGAAAAGAAAGGTACCCACAAATGACCCAGCGACCTTTACTCATCAACGATAAAAACAATGCCGTGTTACACCGCCATTGTCACCATCGCCGCTGACACTCTCGACAACGCTGAGCAAGTGCTCAACGAGCGCATTTATTACGACGAAGACTACGGCTTCCCATACGAAGTCACTTACAGTGAACTCCAACCCGAAAAGTCAACCCGAGGCATCATCATCGACGCCTCAGTCATTCGGGATAAACTCGACTCATTCATGGAAATGCACTCTATCGATGGCAATGATCCATTCGACAAACCCATGGTTGATGCGTACAACCGTATCAAGTCGATGAACAAGGGCGATCTTAATACTCTCATTTCATCGATCGATGACAAGTATGTATGGGAACTTTTCAATGACCTGTGCGATCAAGTTATCGATTCTGTCATTGATACAGTTATGAAAACCAATCACTCATAATAAACAATAGACCCTGGGGCTACTAAACGTTATACCCCAGGGTCTATTGCCGCACTACAACTCAAGAAGGTGACTAACATGCTACCTGATTGGTATGGCATCCCCGGTATCGGCTTTGAATGGCGTGGTTCTCAGAGTGACCCACTGCTACACTACAAAGGGCGCACATTCAATGCCAATGATATTCAGGATGCTATATGGGATTCCTTCGTTGACGAAACAGGCATCGTCGATGACGGATCGAATGGGAAAACTACGTCCGAGATAAGGCTAGTAGCTACCTAGACGACATCATCGACTTGTGCGAAAACCAGACGATTGCCCCAACGCACATCCTGCCGTCCTAAAGATCACCACGTGCACCACGTTGCGATAACACCGCCAGCAACAAAGAGCGCAACATACACATGCTCCAACCACGGAACACCGGCGTGATACCTCAAGTGATTACCAACAACACTTCGCCTGCGAGTCGACACAACGATTCGCGTGTCACCCTTCTCGATGACATCCCATGTAGACGGTATGAGCGGGTAGTACCACACCCACCCGGCCATACTCATGGCATCAAGCAGGACATGGGTCACCATACCTGCGAGCAGCCACACGAGAACCGGTGCCACCGTTACCGTAAGAGCTCCCACTCCGAGCAGTACCCATAGCGTGTGCGTCCACCCTCTGTGAGCGATAGGTGCCGTAGCTGATTCACTTGCACTCTGGCGACGCCACATGGTTCCCCATGGCATGAAACGACCAGCGAGAGAGTTGGGCAGATCCGCATCAGCCAGCAAAGTGCCGACAATGAACAACGGTATGCCGATCGCTACGCTGATGTACCAGTACTCATCATCGCTCACAAACAGATGGTGAATCCATGTGCTCCACGATGCGATGGATCCACCCAGTGCATCCAGGCCGTCAGATACCCACGAGCGAACAGAGTCGACAACACCGTAACTATCCTCTATCGACTCTGTATCCATCAACGGTATCACCTGGGAATGATCGGCACTTTCGCCCATCAAGATGGCAGCACGCCCGATACCAAGCATCGCCAACCCGGCAACAATATGATGCGAACCCCGCATAACTCTCTCACCTCTCCTATATATGTTCCGACAGTATGTATCCATTCTACTGGACTTTATTCAACCAATTTTATTCAGGAGGAAATATGCTCTTCAACGAACTGCTTGTCACCACCACGGTCAAGCTACTGGACGCCAACCGCGTCCCAGCCCTCATGGGCGAGCCGGGCATCGGCAAGTCCTCGTTCGTCGAGGACGTGGCCCGACGCACCAACACCCGGTGCTTCACGCTTCCCTGCAACCTGTTGGCCGACAAGGCTGATTTGACGGGTGCACGTCTTGTTCTGGACGAAAAGACCGGTATCTGGTCGCAGAAGTTCTTCCCGCACGACACCATCTCCCAGGCGATCAATTACGCCAAGGACAACCCGAACGAGCAGCCGATTCTCTTTCTTGACGAGATCAACCGAACCACGTCTGACGTGACTTCGGGAACTCTTACCCTTGTGACGCTGCGTCGCATTGGTAACGAAGACTTGCCTAAGAACCTGCGCATTATCGTCGCAGGTAACGACAAAGGCAACATCACTGCTCTGGATGATGCTTCTGTTTCGCGTTTCGCCATTATCAATGTCGCACCCGACGCGTCGACGCTCATTGAGGTTCTCGGTAAGAGCCTCCATCCGTATGTGAAGACTGTGCTCGAAAAGCACCCTGAGACGGTGTTCGTCAAGAACACCAACGAACAGGTCGTCGCAGATGGCCAGGACGACGATGATGACGACAACGCCACGGTGTCAGTGTTCGATCTTTTCGACGGCACCGAAGAGATTCGCCCATTCGCTACCCCACGTACGATCGACGGTGTCTCTCAGTATCTCAACGTCCTGTCGTTCGAAGAGGTTGCCAGTCTCATGGCTACTCCGTCGACGACCCGAGACGGTCGACATGTCTCCTATCTTCAGGAGGTCATCGAAGGTATGACTGGCAACACTTCGTTCACCACCTTGCTGATGGGCGTCATCAGCGATGAGCTCAGCAAGGGCAGCACTGGTAACAACAACGCTCAGCGGGTTGTCAAGCCTCGCATCTACAGCGAACTCAAGAAGGCCGCGACGACCAGCATTGATGCCGTCAACCAGGTTGTTGCAACCATGACCGACAACGACGCATCCGGTTGCCTCGTGTTCGCTATGTACGAGCGCGAAGACAACCATGTGATCATCCAGGCGTTGAATGCGCGACTTGAGAAGCTTGAACAGAGCCATATCAACGATCTGATTGTCTTGTGGTCGAGTGGCGCACTCTATAAGAAGAACTGCGAAACGCTCATGCATCTCAGCGACGGCGTCGCGCTCAAGATCAACACGGTCATCGCAGCCATGGGCATCGACTGAGTTCATCACATCGTGTCCGGCGTAGCACTTTATTCTCCTTCGGCTACGCCGGACACGACCACATATAACGCGTTTATTCCTCTCCCCCGTTTTCAAGAAAGGGGCACCGATGGCTTCTCCATCTATTACCCTCATTGGGCAAAAGCCCAATCATATCGACCAGTATGTTCCTATCGCCCCTTTCACGGGTGATTGCGAACCTCTCGCCACGCTCGACACAATGATCACCCAGACCATTTTCGAGCCACTCACCCCAAGCGGTAATGTCGATCTGACGATCGACGGACGCGATGTTGACTCTGATGGAGTCAACAATCTGCTCCTTCGAGCCGTTGGCGAAGTTCTCGACGCAGACGCTCAAGCCACCATGCGCGCGATCTTCGAACAGTCCCTTGTTCGATGGATTCCGTCCGCATCATCGCCCGTCGACGAAGCGTTCATCACTCAGGCAGCAGCGCGTTGTAAGCTGCCTGATCCCAGCAAGGCTCTGTACACCACGCAGAGCGACGTGATGCCTACGGCCAAGGATGTTCTTGCTGGCAACGCCGGTACGGACCTCCTGTTGGTGTCTCTGGGCTGGACTTTCCACCCACACACTGTCGGCTTCTGGTTCCGTACGGATGCAGAATTCGACAGCTTCAAGACGTGGCTCCGAGGCGAGCTTGCCAACATCGCATCGAACATTACTCCGGCTGATAACCGGATGTTCCAGCAGTTTGACAAGATCGACCTCAACAGCCTCACTGAGTCTCTCATTCTGCGAGCAAACGACTCACAGGCTCTCGATGAGTACTCATTCGCACGTATCCTCATGTGGGCTCTCAGCACGTGGACCCACATGCAGCAGATTAACCAGCCTGGCGCGCCCGAAACGTGCGGCATGCTGCCGTTCAGTATTGCTGAGTTGGCACTGCCTCGTACGTTGGTCCTCATCAACATCGAGGCTCATGCCAGGGCGTCGATGCGCAAGATCAACGCTGAGTGGGATCTCATCATGAAGTCTCTCCACAACCCGGTCAAACTTGTCACGCCCGGTCAGCTCAGCAAGCTCACTGCGCTTGCTCGCGCCCAGCAAAAAGCATCTGCGCAAGCTGCCAACAGCTTGTCCAACGCACAGCACCAGGCTGGCCGTAGCGGTCGTGTCGTGTTCCGCAAGCAACCCACCCAACCGGTTGACATCTACAAGTCGGTCATGCGTGTTCTCAAGCGCATGTCCAAGGTCAACCAGTCGCTCAATTCCATCAGGAATGTGAGCACGAGCTTTATTCGAGCGAATAGGCGTCAGCCGAACGACCCGAATAAGCCGGGTAAGGTTGTATCCCGCAAGTACATGCCAGACATTCACATCTACCTGGACACTTCTGGTTCTATCTCCACCGAGAACTACGAGGATACGATCAAGATGCTCATCCAATTCGCTAAGAAGATGGGCGTCGACTTGTACTTCACAAGCTTCTCGCACGTCATGTCAACGCCCGTACGTCTTCGCATCAAGAATCGTTCGATTACCCAGGTGTGGAAGCAGTTTGCTGCCGTGCCGAAGGTGAGCGGTGGTACGGACTATGAGCAGATCTACAAGCTCATTAACGAGAATCCTCCGTTCAAGCGTCGACTTAACCTGGTGATCACCGACTTTGAGTGGTGGCCTGGCTCGTACCACATCGACGTGCCTGAGAATCTGTACTATGTGCCGATCTCTGTCCCGGATAACTGGTACGAATCCTTGCGCCAAAGCGCAATGAGTTTCACCCACCACATGAAGACGATCGATCCCACCACGGGCTCTCGCATCCTCGGCATGACCAAGTGACACTGCGCCCTCTCTCCCCTCTTTTGGCCATCTACTGGTGAAAAAGAGAGGGAAGGAGGGTCCACAAACTATTCATTCAATTCCCATTTATTCAAAAAAGGAGGCACGCCTATGGGCCTGTCCAACTTCACACCCGGTAACGATGACGACAGCACCAACAACCCAATCGGATCAAGCGCTGGCTCCGGTGCGCCCAACATCGTCAGCGTTGGCCCGTCTGCACCATCGCACAATCACACCATTACCGGTGGCTCCGAGATTGATGACATGCTCATCAACTACAACGAAGAACACAAGAAGTCCTCTCCGGCGCTCTTCCGTGACGAGATCGTCACTCAGACGATGAGCATCATCTCGTCGTCGCGAAAGCCAAACGCGCTTCTTGTTGGTCCAGCAGGTGTTGGCAAGACCGCCATCGTCGAAGAGATTGCCAGGCGCATCGCCAACCAGGAGGCATCCGTGCCTCCGCAGCTCAAGAACACGACGATCTACGAGCTGCCTATCGCTACGCTTGTCGCTGGCGCTGGCATCGTCGGTGAACTAGAGAACCGCATCACCGACATTATCAAGTTCGCCCAGGATCCAGATAATGACGCACTGCTCTTCATTGATGAGATCCACATCATCGCCGATGATAGCAATCCCACCTACAGCAAGATTGCACAGATCCTCAAGCCTGCACTGGCCCGAGGATACCTGCGTGTCATCGCAGCAACAACGATGGGTGAGGCAAAGCGTCTCGATGATGATCCGGCATTCAAACGTCGCTTCTCATCCGTTATCGTCGATGAGCTTAACCGAGCAGACTCGCTCGATTCTCGATGTCGTTCTGCCCGGCATGCTCACCCACTACCAGAACAAGGTCAGTGTGACATCTGATGTCCTCGATGACATCGTTGCTACCGCCGATCGACTGATGAGCACCGGACACCGCCCCTGATACGGCCATCACACTGCTTGATCGAGCTCTCAGCCACAGCGTGATCAGCCATCACGCTGCGATCCAGGAAGCGCTTGCTTCTGGCAACGCATCGTACGCGCAGATGCTTCAGCAGATCACCCAGATTCCACTGACCTCCAAGCGTCTCAACACGATCGCTATGCTGCTCGTGACCGGTCAGTCGCAGCCGCCACAGCTTGATGTCGAGACTCTGGAGCGTGAACTCTCCAGGCTCAAGGGCCAGGAAGACGTACTTCCGCGTCTCGTTGACGCATTGCGTCGCCGCGAGCTGAACATCTTCCCCCAAACGCGACCAACATCGTGGCTTTTTGCTGGCGCATCCGGCGTCGGCAAGTCCGAAACCGCCAAGATCATCTCCCAGATGGTCACGGGACAGGAACCCATTCTGCTCAACATGGCAGAGTTCCACGATGCGCACACGATCAACCGGATCATCGGCTCCCCGTCTGGCTACGTTGGATCTGAGAGTGCCCGAGAGCGCCCGTTCGATACCTTGGCATCAAATCCCTACAGGGTCATCGTTCTGGATGAGTTCGAGAAGGCGCACATGTCAGTACAGCGACTGTTCCTCTCTGCGCTTGATACTGGCGAAATCCAGATGGCCAACGGCCCCGCCGTAGACATGTCTCGTTGCATTGTCATCGCAACGACGAACGCCGGTAGGCAGAAGCTCTCTGGATCCCAGATGGGGTTCGGTAACCATACGCAGAGTATCTCCAAGCAGTCTCTCACCAATGAGCTCCAGAATAGCTTTGATGCAGAGCTACTTGGCAGGTTCGATGATCTCATCGCATTCATGCCGCTAGGAACCAGCGAATACGCTGAGATTCTGCGTGATGAATATGACCGCCAGGTTGCACGAATCTGCGCTGAGAACCCAGGTCTCGAGCTTCGACCCCATCGACGATGACACCATCGATCGATTGGTGGCAGAAACATACCTGAAAGATCAGGGCGCACGCCCCGCTGTTCGCGCTATTCGAGGCTTCATCGAGGACTCTTTGCTCTCCGCTGCGAACAACTAACCGACAACGGTTCGCCTACGTAACAACCGGGTGTATAGCCCACCTCGTTGCGTAGGCGAACCGCACCCACATCCCTCATCACTGACACATAGGAGCTATACACATGACGCTGCACGTGCACGCATACCGTTGAGGACATCATCACCGACAACAATGGCACTCGCATCAAGGTCATCGCCACATACGGCATTAACGATGACCGCATCAGTGTTACTGGCGAGGTGTATTACGAACGTCAGGACAACGACGGGTACTTCTTCGGCAGTGGGCCCGACGTATACGGCATGGTCCATGCCTTCATCCTCCAGGCATTCCCATGGCTTCGCCAGCTTATCGATCTCCATCTTGCTGATGCACGAACCGGTGCGCCCATGTATGCACTCGACAATGGCTGGTATTGGCTACGAGAAGACGACCCCAACGATCGTTACAACGCCATCATCACCGATAAGAGTCGACGCCGCGCTGCGCAGTATCTGCGCACGACACCTTGCATGCTTGCGGGCATCGAGACGAAGGAAGACCTCGCACGTCTCATCGAAACAACCCTTGCCCCGGCATGGGAAAAGCAGGTCGATAGCGCCCTCGCGCTTTACGGTCTGCCTTTCTACGAGCCCAAGCTCAACAAAAACCTTGACTCGGTACACATCGTCTACACAGACGATAAGGGCTGTCTCTACAACCAGCCGCTAAGCGATCTGCCTGATGTGGGGATGCTCATCGATCCTGGCAGTGGCGATGATATGGAGATTGTCGGCTACAGGCTCGTGTAACCCCCACTCCCACAACACTGTTCCGTCTCTATGATTGGTCGGCCTGTTGGTAACACACTAACGGGCCGACCAACAGAACACACATTTATTCAATTCCTCTTTATTCAAATAGAAAGGAGGGCTCATATGCCCATCCTCCTCGACAACCTCGACGACGCAGCCAAGTTCAGCACTGCTGTCGAAGCTACCAAGGCGCGCACCATTAAGGCCGTGACACCCAAGTACTTCTCGTCGCATCTGACCGGTCGCGGTAAGAAGCAGGGCTTGCTCAACAGCTCTGTTATCCCAGGCCGCTACCCCATGGGACTGGACCGCAACACCATGGGAACCACAGACCTTCGCTACAAGATGTCGCAGACATCCAATGCAGTCACCAGCCGTATCATCCCGACTGGCACCATCGTCAAGCGTGCCTACGAACAGGGCTACGGTCGCATGACTGTACCTGTCCCCGATGACATGGACCAATTCGCCGTGCGTCTCACCGATGACACCGACACGTTTGACGTGTGGGCATCGTGCTCTGTGCAGGGCCTTGCTATGCGCGAGGACAACAGCGGCACGACCAAGGTCAAGGACTTGCAAATCTCGTATCGCACGATGATCTACGTTGTCCCGCCCAAGCAGACCGAAGACATCGATGATCTCAGCGATCAGAAGCTCACTCTTCTCGTCAACGACCTTGCCACCATCGATCATGATGACCCCGACTTCACCGAGGTCGACGATGATGACATCGCTCTGTTCGACGACGAGGCAGACGACACGCTCATCCTCACTGAGGATGAGAGTTACCGTGAGCGTGCGACTCTGCTCAGCACGACGATCAGCACCTTCCCCAACAAGGCAGTCAAGATGAGCAATGCCAACCTGGCGTGGGCCATTGCCGACTGGAGCTACGCTCCTGCTGAGGACGCTGAGAATCTCCCATGGGATGAGATCTTCCGTGCCACCCGCATCAACCCATTACGTAAGCGCGACTTCCTTGACACGTTGGCGACATTCTACGCTGACTACAGCGTCTACGACAACATCACGGACAGTGCACAGCGCTGGAGCAGCGATGACATCGCTGATGACATTCACGATGTCATTGACGCCCTTGTGTCGAAGAAGCATTCCTACGACGATGAGCAGTTGGCCCAGATGGTCTACGAACTCCGCTACATGGAGCAGTACAACGTTCCGTTGTCGGCGTATCGCAAGATCTACGAGTCCATCAACATGCTCTGTGACCCCCAGACCGCTTCGCTTCTGGTCAAGCAGAACATGAACCTGCTCATGAACGACACCCTCAACGACCTCAGCGGCAAGCGCGATCAGCTGGAGCGTGCACCGGAGACCATCAAGACCATCCCTGTGCAGCGACAGCTCTCGCCTCAGCAGCTTGCTGCTGTGCAATCGACTGAGCCGCTCATCCTGACTCAGGCAGGCGCAGGGGCTGGTAAGAGCACGGTCATTCTGGCTCGTATCCAACAGCTTGGTCTGTGCGGTGTCAATCCGTCTGACATCACTGTCTTGTCGTTCACCAACGCAGCGGCGGACAACATTATCAAGAAGAATCCCAACGTTCGTTCCATGACGATCGCGCGGATGATTCACGATCTGTATATGACCTACTTCCCCACTCACGAGCTGAGCTCTGTGGAGACGATCGCTAACTCCTTGGGCATCTACATGCCTCAGGATCCGTTCGCGTTCCAGTTTGCTAACAAGCTACGCAATCTGGAGGGTCGTAACTCTGAGGGTGCTCACACCGCGCTGAACAACTTCATCGAATCACACCTAGAGCAGACGGTTGACGCGCTCAACCTCATCAAGCAGACATCGCTAGAGCTTGAGATCATCCTGGCTTACCAAATGATCGACAAGATGCCGCTGCCTGCTGGGTTGAACATCCGTCACCTGATCATCGACGAGGTACAGGATAACTCAGTCTTCGAGTTCATCTACCTGCTTCGTCTGGTAAACAAGCTGGGCTGTTCGCTCTTTATTGTGGGTAAGCATTGCTCACATTAAACCCTACTAATTGCGGGAAACTCATGTTTGACGCGACAACGACCGCGACTATTGGGAAACCAATAGTGCAGCAGATGAGATAACGCTCATCAGATGGTAATACCGTTGTCGTTAATGACAATCCGCAGCCAGCCACCCAAACGTCAAGTCGTGGGAGGAAGGTTCATCGACTATCGAAAGCACTGACATATTGTCAGCAATAAGCCATGGGTAATCACATGGTGAAGCGAGTAGAGTAGCGACCACACACGCATCATGTGGTCTGCGAAATGATGGGCATGTTTGGTATACTCTACCCTAACATGAAGATATAGTCAACCAATTCACGAAACGAGGAAATTGATGCTCCCCTCATATGACATCAACAGACGACATTCACTGAACACGCACTTTTTCGACACCATCCATAATGAGGAACAAGCCTATTGGCTCGGTTTCCTATGGGCTGATGGATCATGGTCGAAAACCGCTCCACGATGCAGTGGCCCTAACCGGCTCACTCTCGCCCAGAAACTCTCGGAGATCAACCATCTTCAATTGTTTCTCGACACCCTTGAAGCGGATTACCCCATCCGACGCTTTACCGGCGGGTATGGAACAGCTGTTGTTGCACACATCAACAGCCGACCTTTGTGCATAAGCCTTGAACGACTAGGCTTTGCCCGTAAAGATCAACGTATTCACATTCCGTCAATACCGCCATCATTGCTACACCACTTTGTTCGTGGGTACTTCGATGGGGATGGATGCCTATCTGTCTACACACAGACAGTCGGTAATGCCGTCATCAATAAGCAGGAATGGTCCCTCACCGGACACCCGGAATTCATTGCAAACATTCGCCAGCTTATTGAACAAAATGTTGATGTCTCCCACCGAGTAAAGATCAAGACTTATAAACGTACCGATAAAGCAGTCACTTTGCGATACGGCAGAAAGTCCGACATCGTTGCTCTCCATGATTACTTGTACCAAGATGCCACTGTGTATCTCGACTCAAAGTATCAACAATTCGTAGAGTTCTTCAATCGTGAGAAGAAATAGGGATGCTTCGCAAACCCTCTACGAGTTCCGTTCGGCGAACCCGAAGGCTCTGAATGCTCTCGAAGCATCCGGTGTCTTCACGCCGTACAAGCTGGAGACGAACTATCGGTCGAACCAGGAAGTCCTGGACATGGCCAATGTCCACCTCCTGTCCGAGATCGAGGCAAACCAGCTTGCACAGATCCGTCTGCGGGCCAACTCGCTGACCCCTGTGACGGCAAACTCCTTCCAGGAGAAGGTGCGCGTGGTGCACGAACACTACACGGCGGATCGAAAGTTCCTCACCGACCTACCGATGCTTCTCTCGAAGCACGTCAACTCTTACATCCAGGAATGCCTGAATCGCGGAGAACAGGTCGCATTTTTGGCGTTCACCCGCCGAGAGGCTTTCGCCATCCAGAAGCGCCTGGAAGAGCTCTTCCCCGGTCGCTCGGTCATTTCGATGATCTCCGACAGGCGTCGCGCGTCGACGTTCTTCTCATCGTTCATCGAGCACCACTGGAGCGACATCGAAGCGGTTGATCCTGCGAATGCGTCGTTCGTGTTTACCAAGGAACTCGTGAGCCGGGGTCCAGGTGCCAACCCGAACGCGCAGGCAGCACTCGCCAAGATGGCTAGTGAATGGTGGACTGCGTCCGCCCTCACTATCCAGGGTTGGGTGTACGAATACCAGGCAGGCATCATCACCAAGGAGGTCTTCTTCGATCGTCTGAAGAAGTGCATCTTGGACCACGAGATCCGCCATAACTCGATTCGCGATGCACTTATGCATCGCAACAACGAGGAACGCAAGATTCGCAACCTTGAAACCAAGGCGGATCTGATCGTGTCGACGGTCCATGGCGTGAAGGGCCTTGAATTCGACAACGTTGTTGTCGTCTACAAGGACCAGTCCGACATGACGGAAGAGAGGAAGCGACTGTATTACGTTGCGTTCACGCGCGCTAAGAATAGCCTCTTCGTTCTTTCTCACGGCACCACGCTGTCGGCACGAATTGTCAGCGATTACAACCTCATCGTTGATTCGCTGACCAACCCCACCTCTGGTAACGACGTTGATGACGATGGTGAGAACCATGCTGTCGATGCGATCGTCGTTGACGAGGATGATGTCCTTGATGCCATCGAGGATGCAATCCCGTCTGATCAGACAGACGCTGCTCAGGTGGGCACCACTCCCAACCAGCACAGAACGATCTCGATCAGATTCGAAGCATCGTTGCTGGTCTCACTGCGGACCCAAGCTGATCCGACGACGGACGAGGACTGACGCTCTTATGCGGTCCTCCTGCCACATTGCCCCTGGGATTTCCCAGGGGCAATGTGGCACCCTCACACCCTATCTACTTAATCCCCCCTACTCGAAAGGAGCGCACATGCGTGCTATCCGCCAAGGCGACGTTTGGTTCGTCGAAGCCGCACCCGTACCTGGTGGCGGAACCGTCGGCAATGAAATCTGGTCCGGTCGACCTGCTGTTATCGTGAGCAACGATGGTATCAATGAACGATCTAATGTCGTCCAGGTCGTTTATCTCACGTCCCCGAACAAGCAGCGTCGCACTAACACCATCAACCCCACGGTTCACGTCAACAGCCGAGAATCAATTGCTGTGTGCAATCAGGTGGCAAACGTCGATAAATCCCGACTCACGAACCGCATCGGTCATGTGGAAAACCATGAGCTGGAAACCATTCAGGACGGTATCGCTGCCGCTCTCGGCCTTAACTAAACCCCGATACACCACAACGAAAGACAGGCGACCATGACAGTCACAACAACAGTGAAAGGCTATTTTCACATCACTGCTGACTCACTAGATGTAGCTCAAACGTTTATCGACATCGTTAATGAGCTGCATCCTGAGAAATACGAGTGGTCGACAGAGATTGGACCCGGTATCACTCTTATGGAGTCCCCGGCCCGACGACAAAATGTGCTACGGCATTCCCTTTCAGGCAAAAGGTCGCAACAACTATCGCAAGAACCTTATCGACATGCTTGATGTCATCGGTCGAAAACGAGCACGAAAAGAGATCCAGCGGCTTACAGACGAAGAGTTGGCCATCGTTGTCTCATGGGAAGAATTCGCAACTGAAGAATCCTTTATCGCACGTGGACAAGCCATCATCGAGAAAAACAAGGGGATGGCACTCTACTCTGCGCTTTTAGACATCCTGTTCTACGACCGTAGGGATCTTACTGTCGATCTGCTCAAACAGTGGGGTTTTCTCGTCATGGAAATATGCCGATTACACCCGTACCGGAATCACCAATTTCATGACAAGGTTCGAGGACAACGAGACGATCGTCGGTGAACTCTCTCAGTACGACATTGACGATATTGTGTACTTCGCAAAACCGCATGGACGGGGCTATCTCTATTACCTAGAGAATATGGACGAGGTGCATGCTATCGAATTTCGAGACAAGCTTCTCGATATAATGAAAGAGCATCCAACGACATCCATTGTGGAAGGTGCAGTCGACATCACCGCATCTAGTGAATCGGAAGTTCGTACACTGGTATCAATTTTCGCTACTTCGAATGACGATACAACACCCCGCACCAATGGCTATCGTATGAAATTCGATCGTCACAACATTGACATTGGCGAAATAGAACCTCAGATGTTTACCACATCTGTGAAGTTCCAAGGGGCCGCAGTGCATGGCCAACGGTATACGATTGATGATGTCGTCAAATATGCGACACACCGATTGTTCCGACTACCAGCCGACACCAGAGAATCCATTCTCAACGGACCATCGTTCTGGCTATCGTTTAGATGGAAAGAACGCGACAGTAATCGAGAATTGTTGACGAATGGATGGGTCATGTGGAAAAAGCAACCTGATCAAACAAGTGTGCAGACGACATATGTCGAGATCAATGGATCCATCCCCCAATAACCCCCACATGAACAAACCCCTGGGCACATCACGTGCCCAGGGGTTTTTCAAAAAGCCCGACAGAAGAAACACTAAGACAAGGAGAAACAAAATGACCACATACACCGCTGCTGATGTTCGTGAAACATACAAACATAATTCAGACACACTAACTGCCGATCTAACCGACGAACAAGCCACCACAATTGCCTCATTGTGGACCATGATTGAGGAAGACCTTATTAACGCCTATAAAGATAAACTGGGAGACGTTGATGGTAAAAAAGCTCTCAAGGCTCAATTCATCCATACGGCAACCACCGCCGCACGTATAGTTGACGGTACCTTAACGTTTGATGAGCTGATCGAAGACGAGGAAATCGCCACCGGGAAACTCTATCTTGCATACAATAAAACAGGTGTGGCAATCCTCGCTTCTCAAGTTATGGGCAAAGATGTCAGACCGATGATCCGACGAATCAAAGAGTCCCGATCACGTACCATTGATGCCATCGAAACCGACTTACCTGACTGATCCACTCACGCATACACAAAACCCCTGGGCACATCGCGTGCTCAGGGGTTTTGTTCTCACGATCCCATAACTACTCGTTCGACTCGCTTGTCAACGATCGATTCAACGTCGACGACGCCGAAAACTTCAGTACATCGTAACCAGGAACCGCGCCTGTACCTGACTTGGTAAACTGCACGGTGTGACCGGCCTTATGCAGTCGATAGAAACGACCGAATCCCGTCAGCATGACCGATCGGCCTGAACGGGTCGTCGTGATGATCTCATCGACAATAGCCGCATACACAGCTCGCACCGTTGCTACATCAATACCCGTCCGCTTCGACACGGCTTGTATCAACTTCGTCTTCGTCATGCGGGTGTCATCATCCACCCTCGCATTCTTCCCCACGTCCTTCTTCAAGACAGCCATGATCCAACCTCTCATCCTTTCCCTACACGTGGCGGCACGCAGCCGCTTTCTGATTATGTTCGTGTATCAGTCTAACATATTGGAACACACCGATGCTTAACCGACCGATACATAAATATATCCCCAGGGGATGAACCCCTGGGGATATATCAGCAGCACTGCCCGTTAGCCACCGAATTCGTAGCCACCAGACGGTGCCTCCCGTCGAATCTCTTCAAGTTCGGGATCGATGTTTCGAGACTGACTACGAGTCGTCGTGGTCGTCTCTTTCGCCATCGTGCCACGAGCCTCTTCGATGTATGCCGCACGCATCTGCGAGGTAATGCCAGCAGCAGCGATTTCGTAAGCAGCCATCGTTGCTTTCTTCGCCAGGCCAGGCTTTTGCATCTGCTGACGCTCCAGTCTCATCTGACGCTCCTTAGCCCATGCGTGACGATCCTCTTCGTTCACACCGAACAGACCGCCGATCGTGTCGTCATCCTTTGGGAAACCCAACATTGGTCACTCCTTTCATAGAGATGGTTCGAAACCATCGTTGTCATTAGGTCGATCGTACCCACCCATGTCAAAACCCGTCATCGACATCATTGAGTTCAAAAGTCTTCAGCCTTGAACGCCGACGTGTCATGAGCATTGTACTCCTGGTTGTCACGCGCACGGTTATACGCACTACGTCGACGACTAGCATCTTCTCTCATTCGCTCCGTGTGCGGATCCACATGGGCATTGTCATGCCCTGGAGATTCACGCGCATCAGAGTAAAACTCCCCCCGTTGCCACCGGTTATAGGTTTCCTCTGGCGTCGCTGCGAAATCTCGCATCTCCGATCGCCATTGAGAACCGTACTGCTGCGCCCAGTGACGTTCGATGTCCGGGTGAGCCTTCGCCACCATGTCCATGGCGTGAACGAACGATGTCGCGTAGATGTCTCGCTGCTCATCTCGGTCAAAGCCATCGAATTCCATGGCATCGAGACCACGACGAGCTCGACGAATCTTCTCACCCATCGCTCCAGGAACGGCTTGCACATCCAGGTTCTTGTCTCGAACAAACCAGGCCGAACCATAGGCAAGCAGCGACTCATTGAGATCGGCAATATTGCCATTCATCGCTGCACGCTCCATCTCACGAGCCATGCACGTACTCAAAGACAACTCATGCTGCATCTCGTTGTACGGAGGACGAACAGTGAAAGAACCACCCACAATGGGCTCACCCATGCGCGTGGACCAGATACCGGTCCACGTTCGATGCGGTTCACCCGTCTGAGCGTCCACCGTCTCCACCATGTCCATGTCGACCTCACCATGAGCGGTCTCAACGAACGCATTCGCCCAGTGGGGCTCATAACGCATCCGTTGACCCATGAGCATGCGACTGACGGTGTTCACCTTTTCGGGATCCAGGCCATCCTTCTGGACATCATCCCAGAAGCGCTCCATCAGGTGCGCATAGCCTTCCTGAACCTCAGCGGGATCCACACCAGGTTGGCGCATCTGGTTGAACATCGCTTCGCTCAGACCAAGATGCGTCAAAGCCGCACTCGCTTCATTGAACGGGATACGACCATTGCGCTCCTTGGCTTCGATGCGCTCCAGACGACGCTTCAGAGAGGGCGGCAATTCACCACCATGCTTCTCCCGGTGACGATCGGCCTTATCATGCAACTGTTTCGACTGACTGCGTCGACGCGCCTCAGCCATGTCTTCGACAGCCATACGCGCATCACGAGCGAATGACTTCACCTGTTGGCGGAAGTTGGGCGACAACATCCACATAGTGACACCCATGCCAACAGATTCAGCCACAGCCGACATCGATACGCCGTCTTTCAACGGCACCAATGCGCTGAGCACCATCATCGACGCATACGCCTTGTGCTTACCCTGAAGATCGTTCATGCGAGAGGCGATGTCAGCCTTTCGCTTCATGGTCTTCAGGTTCACCTGACTGAGAGCATGAAGATACCCATCAGCGTGATAGCGCATATCAAGCCTTAGCTGCTGCGCCCAATCAAGCGCAGGCTTTGGCTCTACTGCGTGAACAGGTTCAGGCTTCTTGTCGAAAATCTGCTCCTTGGTCACAACCATCGTTGCAGTTTCGTCTTGATCCTTCTGCGGACCAACTTCACCCCCGTAACGAGGCGCTGGAAGTTGGCGAGGTGGACGAGCCATCTTGTCCTCCTTTCTATTGCTTTTTATCTCTCTACAAACGCGTCACAGCTCGAAGCCGTCATCAACGCTTGGGGCCTGTACCTGAGACTCAGGAGCACCCATACGACGAGCTGTGGGTGGCACACGTGGCGTCGATCGACCCACAGTGACACCACTGCCAGGAAGCGAAGCCTGGATCGAACCCGATCGCTGAGCCGGAACCTGAGGCGTAGACGGCGTAGATGTAGACGCAAGAGGTCGACCCTTCTCGTCACGACCATTCGCAGCCAGCCAGTCCTTGGCGACATTACCCACCCGCACAGGACCACCCGTGCGAACCTGAGATCCCGGCGTCTTCGGGGGTTGAGGAATAGGAGGCACAGACGGTGCAGGCTGAGCTGCCTGAGTAGACCGAGCAGACCCAACAGTGCGCACAGGCGGTGGAACCGTCGTCACACGAGCACCCTGAGGCGGAGCGAATCGATCGAAGTTCGGAGACACCGAAACAGACGGAGCAGCAGGCGCAGAGCCACGCATCTCCTTCGCAGCCTCACGGTAATGAGCGCGTGCATCGTTCAGCTTACGCATCTGATCATACGCGCGTGTCAGAGAGTCTCCACCAAACTCAGTGATGTACTCCTTCTCCACATGCTTGATGGCTTCCATTGCCTCATCGTTGATGAGAACACCAGCCCACGATGCGTCAGAGATGGCAGCGTAGTTCATCGCCACCGGATTCCACCATCTCCCTCATCACTTGCATCAATGCCTGATGCCTGCTGGATTTGCATATTCTGCGCAAACAGCCGGGCTCCATCACGCAGAAGCGCATTCACATGTGTTTCCTTCTCAGGTGCATTCTTATTGACAACAGCCATCACCTTGTCAGCAAGGCTTCCCGTCCACTCATGCGGATCAAGACCATAATGTTCCTTGATTTCGCTATCGGTTGGCTCTTCGTACCATATCGTCGACACGACCATCATCCTTTCGTTGTATTGCATTCGACTCGTATACCAGTATATCGCACTATTGCAACGATTACGACACAGACCAACGCCCGACAACACAGAGAAGCAGGCCCCACCTAAAGGCGAGACCTGCTTCTTCCTGGCTTCAGCGCACCGTCACACAATGATCACAACTCGAAACCGTCATCGACAGACGCATCTGCCTCATTGTCATCCTGTGCCGTCAGACCGTAACGCTCAGCTGCACTGGTACCCGTATGCGAGCGCACTGGAACAGCCCACGATGTCGACTTACGTCGACCGATCTTCTCGTCACGCTCGATGCGAGCCACTGTGTCTTCCATGGCGATCACCGGTGCTTCGGCCTGCGTCTCCACATCGGCCTCCAACACCTCACGCACACGAGCTGGTGCAAACGTGGCGTTCCACTCACCCTCGAACAAGTTAGCGTGAGCCTCAGCCAGCGCTTGCATCGTGGTAAAGTCACCGCCGTATGCCAGGCGATCCATCGGAGAAGCGAGCCGCTCAATGACCTTCTCATCCTCCAAATTCAACATCGTTCCGTTGCCATCGCTGAGCGCACCCGCAACCTTGGTGATGTTGTCGCTGTTCACGGCCACACCCAGACCGGCATCACCGTAGAACTGCGAGAACGCAGCTACCCACTGATCCTTGGTGGCCTGAACCGGCTTACGATCGTCGTCCGTCACGGTGTTCCACACACCGTTAGCATCCTGTGTAATCATCTGACCACGCCACAGGCTTCGCGCCGGACCCATGAGCAACTCATAACGATTACGAGCATCCACCGGATCGTGCTTGGCTTGCAGAATACTCTGCGTCACCGGATACGTCAGCTCCAACACAGCCTTGAGCTCATCATTACGAAGAGCTCGCACACCACGCTGGGAGAACGTACCGGCAACACCGGTACCAAACGACTTCACAGCGGTTGCGTACATGGTGCCGAGCTGATCCTCACGCGTCACGCGAGTGGTCACCAGATCCACCTGGTTCTCCGGGTCATAACCAATGTACCGAGCATAATCCAGCATCTTCTTAGGCGAACCCTTTGCGCCGGTCTCAATACACGCAGCCTCCACAGACTTCATGTGCTCCTTCACGGAGCCAAACGACAACACAGCCTCACCGTACTGATGCTGGAGCGCATCACGGTACATGTAGGACGCTGCATCCACGACATCACGACCCGCTTCCAGGAACTCTTCGCGCGTAGCGTCCCCTTCGATCAGATCATAATAAGCATCGTTCGCACGCTGGTGAACCTCATCCATCGCATTCGCATGACGAGAATCGTAGTGTTGCGACACCTTCACATCGAGTGCGTTGTGCATCGCAAGAGGGTAACGACCCTCGTCGTCCATGCTCTGACCCAGATCGATGAGGTTAGCCTCGACAGTCAGACGCTCCAGCGCTTGCTCATGTGCCGGACCATCGCCCAGCTTCACGACGGCAACAGAGTCACCGTCGAAATCGCCGTCGAAGCACTTGACCATGTTGGGATTGACACTCACACCGGTGAGACGATCGTCAAGGCTCACACGCATGTAACGCACACCTGCATCACGAAGAACAGGGTCACGCCACACGAGCGCGTAATCACCATCACGCAGATGCAGTTTCTTCGCCAGCTCCGGGCCAACACCAACCTGATCGATGTCCAGGCGAGGATCACCCGTCCACACAGCAGTGGCCGAGTGCGGCAGACGCGAGGCCATGAGACCTTCCTTGAAGACATTGCGCTTACCGGTGAACCGGCGACGCATGATGTCTTGCGCGATACCGTCATACGCAGTCTGAGCGCGATGCATCGCCTCAGCCATCGTTCGACGAGCATCGGAAAGATCCTTGCCAGTTAGTTCACCAGACGCAGCGCGATCGGCAGCATGCTTGTAGCGAAGTGACCATTCACGGATCGCAAGGTAGCGATACGTGTAGTCATGGACCGTCGACGTACCGTCATCCAGATCCTGGCCCGATCGCAGATGCGAGCTCAGCACCGGCACACGCCACGTGGTATCGGTCGCATGAGGCGTACGAGCGCCCGTTGGCATCGTCAGCGGGAACGGAATCTCCATGTCACCACCAGCGTCACCAATCAACGACGCGAAATCGTTACGAACGCGACGCACATCGAACGATCCACGTTCAGTGAGCGGCACATCGCCCATCTCGATGAGACGGCGCTGCCCACCGACAGCAAGATCATCATGACCATCGCGCAAGGTGCCATCAGGCTCGATGTCAAGCCCGCACACCAAAGCCATCTCACGCAGTTGTGCAAGAGCTTGCAGGTTGCCACCATACATCTGCTCCAGCACCTTGTCACAGCCCTGAGACTGCAACGCCCACGCGAGCTGAGACGACGCCTTACGACCTTGTCCAGCCCGGATCGCTGCTTCATCGTATGCAGCCGTCTTCGCATCAACCGTCATATGGGTACCGATGAACGACACCTTACCCATACCGGCCTCAACAACAGTGCCATTGGGCAAACGAAGAGGCGCAGTCTCCTGCATCGCCTCACGAGCAGAACCACCATTGAAACGGGACACAGCACTGAACGGTGCCATAACGACATCCAGACCCGGATTCTCCCGGAAGAGAGTCATCATGTCAGTCGATCCATGAAGCTCTTCGATCTCATCAGGGGACAGATCCGCGTCACGATCAACAATGAGCGAAATAACGCCCTTGTTGCCGTGCATGTCAGAAATCTTGTCGCCAACGATCAGATCGCGCATCTCACCGTTCGTTCCACGAACGCGGTACTGACGAGCGAAGTCAGCAGACACAACGATGGAATCCTCCATCGTCCAACCGCCTGCCGTCATGAACGCAGTACCCACTGGCTTCGTCACGGACGATGCGTTCATGAGATTAGAGGTCGTCATCTGCTGACGGTCAAACGGATCGTAGCTCATCAGCTGAGCCTGCTCAGTCAACATGAGTGGTGCACGATCATTCTTATCGGAACGCACGATCGATCCATCAGGATTCACCTGAGCACCGGACACCAGATAACGAGTCACGCCCTGGTTCACACCGCCCGATGTCATAATCGGATCGAAGTAGCCATCGGCTTCTTCGCTGAGCAACGACATGTTACGACCGCCGGTCAATACCCACGGATCCATGGTCGTGTCGTTGGCCGAATCGCCACCAATGCCCCTGTTCACGAGCCCGAGATGCACGGAAGTCAGCGTCGATCGTCGACCCATCACGCAAAGCGTTCGGGTAACGCACACGACGCGCTTCGGTGGCAAGAATGGCATCAAGGATCTTGCGATCCATGCCTTCTTCGAGAGCGCGCTCGTAGTGATCCGCGCGGTGGCGCGTATCCGACAGACGACGGTACACACTGTTCAGCGAGGCGGGTTCTCCCACCCGAGAACGACCTGAGAGCACATCAGCCTGAACTCGATAACGAATCGCATCACTCATCTGCTGCTCGTAACCGATCAGCCGGGTGCGCTCTTCGAGAGACTTGTTCTCCCCAGGCTTCTGTGCCACCACACGTGCGTCAAAACCAGGCACGATCATCAGATCGTTACCGGAATTGAACCGTGTGATGATCTCGCCGTTCTCACCGCGAGCAAAGATCTGTCCGATCGTACCGCTCACGGGCTCTTCCTTACCCGTTTGCGAGCGCATGATCGAGCCAGTCCACTCCACAACGCCATTGGCGTCGACGCGGATAGAACCGGGCGTCACAGCGCAGGACTCCAGCGTGTCAGACACAACCTGAAGCATCGACTGAGTGAACTCATCTTCGACCGTCTCCATCGGCAAAGCCGTGGACTCATCGAAGGTGATCAGTCGATCACGGAACGTGTTGGAATAGAACGACTCCCCGACGATCTTCTCCTGAGGCATACCAACACTGCGCATAGCAGCCACGAGATCATCGTTGTTGCGCCACTGGCCGTGTTCACTCGTCATATAACGGGCGACACGCACCGGATCGAACACGAAGTCATCAGAGTCGATAGGCTCATCGATACCGATCTGGGTATCGAGAAGATCCCGAAGATGCGCACGGACACGCTCTTCAGGGGTACCCGTGTACGCCACGGAACCGGCCAGCATATCGTGAACACCCGACAGATCGCTCTCTTGATCCATGTCGTCAAGCAGACCCGTCGCCTCAGCGTACTCAGCACGAGTAGCCTCAGGCTTCAGCAGCGTCGTCTCAGCACCACGAAGCACATCCCAGTACGCGCGGCCAACCGCCGCAAGATCAGTATCACCAGACAGCATGGGGATGTACGTGCCCTCACGGGCAGCATCCTCGTGATCGCGGAACTGCTGGATCAGACCATCGACATCGAGCTGCTCGATCACATTGTGACGAGCGCTGTGCACAGCACCGGTAATGAAACCGGATGCCTGTTCACGACCTTCGGGCGTATCGGCAAAGAACCGCGAAGACGCAGAACGCTCCTTCATCTGGCGACGAATCACGATCTGCTCACCGTTCATACCCGGCATGTCTTTGTACGCACTCGTCAGTGTTCCAGTGGAAAGATACGACTCTTGAACCGTCTTACCCTTACTGGTCTGACGTTCACCCACTCGGCCCACGAGGCCCTTACCATCCTTGCGCTCCACCGGTCGACCCAGAGCGACACGCACAAGGTCGCACACCTCGTCAACCGTTGGCACATAAGCCACCTGCTTGTTGTCTCGACGAGCAGTCGGAGAAGTACAGAGTCGCGCCGTTGTCGTAAACACGGCCCACCCACTGTTCCTTATCTCGGGTATCAGTCAGACGCACTGTCATGTTTGTGCCCGTCAAACGCGCACGGATTTGACCGGGACGCAGATCCTTCTCGATCGTGTACGGAATACCCTCTTCGGCGAGCATGTCAAGCACAGCTCGGGAGCGAGCCAGCGCATCAGTGCTCATGAACTGACGGGCGTTGTAGCGGCCCGTTTCAGGGTTGCGAGCACCGTCTAGCACCCACTGGCGAACCTCGTTGTACTCAGCCGTCGACATACGACCCATGAGCTCGGTGAGACCCGAAACATCATCAAGGCTGAGCGCTCGGCCTGCCTCTTTGGCCTTCCCTTCATCGGTCAAGCGGTACAACGTGAGTTCCGAAGTCGTCACCTTCTCAACGTTGCTCGGCTTACCGTCTGCATACGCAGCGATGTCACCATCGAGCACATACAGAATAGACGTTCCAGCCTGCTTCACAGTGCGACGACTCCCCCACCGGGGATCATACGGAGAGATCGGCAGACGCGGTCCAGCGCTACCCGCAGAGCCCTTCAGACCCACGATCGACGTGAACTCTTCGTACAACACCTTGTAGCCCTTACTCGACGCATCGGCAGGTTGGAACAAAGGCTTGTAGCCAGGCACATGCTCTTCCATGACGCTCTGGATAGCGCCCAACGCATCGGCAACAGGTAGATCGCCATCGTTGAAAGAACGGCCTTGTTCATGGAGACGCTCTTCCATGAGATCTCTCAGGCGTCGACCCTGAGATACAAGAATCGGAGTCTTCGTGATCTCCGAGGTTCGATTGATTGTGCGAGCAATCATATGCTCGTACATGTAACGCCGCAAACCAGCATTTTTCGTTTGCATAGCATTCTCCTTTCGGAAGTTCGATCCACTGGATCGATCGGGTATTACCCTCCCATTCTACCTGAGAAAAATGCTTATTTCGACTGGAAACACAAGCAAAAAGCGATAAACGAAAAGAAAGGAAACTCATCATGATCGACCCCACTGACACCTACGTTCCATCCAAAGAACGACAGATGCCACCAATGAGCAAAATCATCGACTACTGGAAAGAACACACCCAACCCTGGATGAAGCCTGCTGTCATCGGCTGGGGTGAACCGTGCTGCTTCGCCTGCGGATGGATGCCACCGGTACGTGGTTGGAATCAAGCAAACGCCTTCCTTGATCGTGCTCATCTCCAAGACCATGTTGTGCGGAGACGATAGCCCATCTAACCTCGTACCATTGTGCCATTTATGCCATAGCGTCATGCCTGAATGTGACGATCGACAACAGGCTCTCGACTGGGTGAAAGCTCGATATGAGCGCTATTGCAACACTCGTTATCTCAGACTCTTACAAGAGAGTTGGCAAAGCTTTACCGACAATCACCCCAACTTACATAATCCATCGAGAAATACGATGTTCAGGCTAAGAGTCGTCCTACTCGAACTCTTTCTGCAAGAACTCAATAAACACCCCGAGTTCTACCTCTTTGATCACATCTGCAAAGACAGATAAACAGCGTCACTCAACTCATCACCTTGGAGATCATAACGAAGCCACTCCGGCTGAGCCAGACAGACATACCGGCGACCGAGCTTGCGATCACGGTCATGGTCGCGCGAACCCCACATGTGGGTCTTCACTATAACCAATTCTTTCTCCGTAAACTGAGCAAGGCTCGCTTTCGACTTCTTCTGCGCCCATCCAATCACGAGATGACCCATTCCAATGACTCCATTCCTGACCATTATTAGGATCGAGCCTCTTGTAATACAACTCTCCATCAGAAAGCCGCTCGAAAACAACGAGAACAGGCATCATGCCACTTATCTCACTGAGTCTATGATTGTGGCACTCTACATTACCTGTATCCCACAAACGCTTTGCTAGATCAAATGGGCTCGTTGCTGCCATAATCTCTTGGCACAACATATCTTTTGCCAGATCCAAACGATCAACGTTATCCATGATTTTTTCCTTTCGCATAGGGATTCTGTTGATACCTCAGTCTAACACAACATTATGCATCACGCGACTATGATACACTGAATAATGTAAACAACACGGACCAGAGAAAGGACCGCCACCATGCCACGAAAACCCTCTCAGACTCTTGAGCAGTTCAACCCTGCTCTCGCTGATCAGCTCGTAGATCAATCTCTACGATCGATCGCTCGCGGTTCGGATAAGAAAGTCCAATGGCGCTGCCCCTGTTGACCCTCGTCACGTGTGGTGGGCCAGCCCCATGAATCGCACGAATGCGAAGAACCCGACCGGGTGCAGCGTATGCAACGGCAAGACTGTCATCCCCGGTGTCAACGACGTTGCCACCACTCACCCCAAAGCGGCTGCTCTTATGGTTGATAAGAAGCTACGTAAGAAGCTCACTGGGTCTTCCAACAAGAGGGTCGAATTCTGGTGCGGCAAACCCAAGCACAAGCACTGGACTGCCCCGCTCAGCAACGTCGCACGGCAAGGGACACGATGCCCTCAGTGTTCAGGTCGTCGTCCCGTCTCTGGTCGCAGCGACTTGGCGACTACTCATCCCAAGTTGGCTGCTGAGCTCGTTGATCGGTCTCTGGCTACCACTCTGAAGCCAGGATCAAACGCATCCGTGCTCTGGCAGTGCCCGGCAAACCCCAAACACACGTGGAAGGCAACGCCATACAGCCGTACGACTAAAAAAAGACCGGTTGCCCGTACTGCTCCGGCAGAAAGATCGTCCCTGGTGTCAATGATCTCGCAACCACACACCCTGATTCACACCCAAAAACCGCCAAGCGATACCAAATGCGCCTCACCGAGATGGTGCAAGCACTTGTCCCTGGCAGCACAGTTCTCAGTAACGACCATACGGTTCTCCCTTCGGGCAAAGAGCTAGATATTGTCGTCCCTGACCACCACCTGGCTATCGAGTTCAACGACATATTCTCCCACTCTGAGGAAGCAGTCGTCACAGTACACCGCCGTCCCCGCCCACATAGTTACCATGCCGCCAAAACACGTGAAGCGCGCGAGCAAGGCTACCAGCTTGTCCACGTGTGGGAGGATGACTGGCTGCATCGACGTGAGCTCGTTCTACGCGCTCTCGCCCACAGGTTGCACGCTGTCGATCGCTTGCCCGATGTTCTGCCCGACATTAACCCGCTGGCTTGCCAGCGTCTTTACGCTCGCAACTTGACGGTGAAACTTGTCCATGGAGGTATTGCCAGGCGTTTCTGGCAAGACAATCATCTCCAGGGGCTGTCCATTGCACCCTCAATGTTGGCCTCTATGACCAGGACGGTGTGTTGCGTGCTCTGCTGGGCATCGGTCGCAAGAACCACGGTTCGCGCGTTTCGTTGCCAGCGGGAACATGGGACATCCAGCGTTATGCAACACTGGGTGTTATTGTCGGCGGTTTCACCAAGCTCCTTGCTCACGCTGAAACGCTTGTGCTTGTCGACACGTGGACATCCTGGAGCGACAACGACATCTCCGATGGTGGAATGTACCGAGCAGCTGGCTTCGTTGTGGATAAGCGTCAAGCTCCGAGCTATAGCTACGTCGGACGCAAGACAAAGAGGGAACGCGTTCACCGCTCCACGTACACCAAGCAGCGTTTCATCAACGATCCTGATCTCGTCTATGAACCTGGTCAAACTGAGCACCAAGCGGCACTAGCCAACAAGCTCTACAGGATCTATGACGCGGGTAAGACCCGGTGGGTCAAAGCCGTTGCACGTTGAATACGCATAGCGCACAACACAGAACCGGGTGGCAGTCTACTGGACTACCACCCGGTTCTTACGCATCTCTCACGCTACGAGAATCACTCATTCTCACGACGTTCGAACACTCGCGCAATGGCTCGATCGAAAGCACCTCTGCCGAGATCCTCCCACGACTCCAAGCCGTGCAAGAACTTGTAGAACGCATCATGGACTCGCCACGAACCTAGATCCTCGATCTCAGAGATCGACTCATCGTCAGCATACACACCACTTGTCTCATCAGACGATGCATCCCGAAGAGTACGCAGCTCATCACTCGACACACCCTGGCTGATGTAGACCTTTCCATCCAGCGAGCACAGCGAACCGTTCTCGTCTGTTCGGAAGAACCGAGCATCCTCCACCATTGCGTGCTTCGCTTCACGATACGCAGCAACGATGTCACCATCGAGATGGTGCAACACATGCCCGCTCTCGCTCATCAGATTCTCACGGCTAATCTGACCTTCCGCATAGCGCATCTTGGCTCGATCAGCCAACATCTCCTGACGAACAGCGAGATCCTCTCGGACATCTTCGTTGATCTCGTCAGCCTCGTTGAACATGTCGTATCCCGATCCCACCTGGGCACGTATAGCTTCGTCACTGTCCATGTCATACTCTTCGTTCTCCATGTCATGACCCTTACGCTCTTCCTCGATCGAGGCAATGAGATCCATAACCTCAGCCGAGTACACATCAGGATCCAAAATCGAGATGCCGTAATCATCCAGATCGTATGCCTCCTGGTACAACTCCATTGCATCAGCCGCATTCGCAGCCTGCTCGATACGCTTATCGAGCATCTTCATGAAGTTCGGCTGATTGAGGCGCACATCGAAATCAAGCGCTGACGAGAGAGTCGGGATCGTCTGAAGTGAGTACTCACGACCCGGATGCTTAATCGTGTTGCTGAACAAGCGCCACGACATCGGCAAGATCTCAGCGTTGCGGTTCCAGATAGGCGAGATGCCTGCCGAGAAGATGATCGAGTTACGTTCCGGCAAGAATGCCAGATCGTTGTACCCGATGACGCTCTCTTCTTTCGCGCTGATCGTGTACGACACTTTGCCCTCAACGTTCAAGCCTTCGATGAGGCGCTCAGTATCCTGAGTCACCGTCTTCGAGTCTCGCACCGCACGGTGGCGAGTACCCGACATCTTGGCCAGCGTCTCAATCATCGTGTCGTCCGTCGACTTCAAGAACACAATGTTCGCCACGTTACCCTGGATGATCTTGTCTACACTGTCGCCATACACGTCTCTGGCCTGCTGCAACGTCTGAAGAATCAGCGTGAATTGCTGCTCCTGACCCAGACCAATCGACAGCATCGTCTCGAAACCAGCGATACCGTGACCCTCGGACTGCAAGTTACCAAGCTCGTCCAGCATGAAGCGCGTCTTGTAGAGCGGCTTCTGATTCGCCTTTGTCATGTACGACTTGTCGAAGTTCAGATCCACCAACTGCTTCACAAGAATCAGTACGAGCTTCGCGTACTTCATCAAGTGAGGTGGCGTCACCAAGAACACAGCCTTTGGCTGCTCCGAGTAACGCACCGACGACAGAATAATTGCAGGGACATTCTCTCGTACAGTCTTGAGGCTCCCGGCCTTATCCAACAGACGTGTTGCCGGATAACTCAGGTGACCGGAAACAAGAGTCCCGTCCTTACCCTTCACCATCTCCACGAGAACACCATTACGGATGATTTTGTTACCCGTGATCGGATCCTTGACGAACTTACGACCGTTCAACGAGAGCTGGTAACCCTTCGTGAACTGGAAGTAGAACGTTTTGAGCAACACACCCGTCTGAGGGTTGAACAAACGCAGTCGCAAATAAGCGACATCATGGGGAACTTACCGTCGAAGTAGTACCGAGCCCATCCTTCACGAACCACGGTATCTTCGTGCTCGAAATCCTTACCAAGGTTGTGCTTCAACTCAGGATCATCAAACGCATCCCACTTCGCCTGAGCGCCAATGAGACCATCACGCTTGGTGAAGTTCTGAGCAAAACGCACACCGAAACGACGAGGGAATGACAGACCACCGAGATCCGTGTTCTGCGACGGAGTACCAGAGGTCAACGTCGAGATCGTCGGATCAGTAAAGAAGCTCATTGCCGTAATGGCAATACCGTACACAGACGCGAGCATCTTCTCGGCTCCAGCCATTGCACGCAGCGCGTTGTTCGCGTTAGCGATCAACGTACGCATCGTCGACTGAGGCAATGCCTCAGTGGCGTTGAAGAACAGCGTGAGCAAGTCAGATTCAGGCTTGCCTTCCCACAAGAACTCGATGCGCTCAGCCTGCATCTTATCGTGCTCGATCAGAGCGTCGACTTCATCGGGATCAGACGACTGCTGATCGTAGTAGCCGCTCTTGATACGCTCATTCACCTGAGTCATCGGAGACTTACGCTTCTTCGAAGTGAGCTGCACGAACAGCTGGTAGCAGTTGTACAGTGTCACCTTGCCCCACATAGCATCAAGCTTCTGCTCCAGAACCTTCTGATCCATGCCGTGTCGCATCGCGTACTGACGCAACTGGTGCTCTTCTTCCAGGTAGTAGTCGATCAAGCCGTATGCTGCACGCTTGAACGCGTTGTTTGCAGCGTTTGGCCACACAGGATCTTCTGCACCATCCACAGGGAAGAACACGTCTGCGATGTTTTCAACGTAGAGCGCACACTTGGTTTGATCGCCTTCACGAGCAGCCTCAGCAGCCATTCCAAGCGGGTTGTAAATGTCAGTCTTCATCGCGTTGATGAGGTTGAACTGCACAACCTGGAATCCACGCATGGTCGCACGGACGTAGTTCTTCACCAAAAGCTCACCCTTAGGATCATTGATGATCATGTTGTCTGGGCGCTTCTGACGCATCCAGATGTCGAGCATCGGCTCAATGTAGGTCTGACCCTTACCAGCACGAGTCATAGCAAGAATCATGGTGTTCGCAGGAGCCGTATCCACGTAGTAGACGCCAGCAGGCCGCTGCGGCTCATACGTTGGAAGTTCCCACTCGCCGTTCACCAGATCAGCCAGGGTGTTGAAACCCTTGAGCTTGTCTCGGTTGGCATTGCCTGGGTTGTACGGCACGTTACGAGGATCGAGACGACGACGGAGCTTCTCGTTATCCGGTAGTCCCGATGCGTTCCACAGGGCTGTGCCAAACTCTTCATCAAACATCGGAACCATCTTGGTCACAACATCGCCATTGTCGTCAGTGAGTGCTTCTCCCTCGAACAACGCTACATCGCCATCCTCGTCGAGAATGTCCTTCTCAGCACGCTGTGCAAACGCAACCTTCTCGATGCCCTTATTCGAGACCATCGAGTGAGAGATCAGCGTCGTCGCACTGACACCTGTATGCGCACCCACGTCAGGCACCACATCGAAACGCTCACGCACTTCTTCAGGGAGCGCCACGTGCTGGTCGTTCTTGTACTGATTGATGTCAGTGGTATCTCGCATGAGATTCTGCGCCTTCAAGTTGCGCAGCAGTCGCATACGCACCAAACCCCACACAACAAGACCAGCGATCGACGACACGATGAACTTCAGCCAATCGAACGACAGCATCCAACCGATAGCACTGTTCGGTCGCTGAGCCAACTCAGCATCATGATCGGCCTTTTCTGCTGCGATGGCATCCACGTGCCACTGTGGCTCAGGAACATCCTCAGCAGCCTCATAGCACGTCTCATCGGACGTATCGATCTCGCCTGTTTCGAGAGCTGGGGAGAAACACCCTTCGCTCCACACAGGCTTGCCCAGCTCCTTCGTCAGAGCCTTGTTCTGTACTGCGTAGCTCGGAACAGATGAGCGCCACAGGGCGTCACGACCCATAGCAACACCCATCGTGCCGAACGAGAACAGCATCCACACGAGGATGAAAACAAGCACACCGGCAACAGCCGATGCGACTTCGCGTGACACCGGAGAGATCTTTGCCTCGATGTCACTACGTTCTAGCTGCTGATCCCCATGAACATCCTGGTAAGCCAGTGAGTCAAGCTCATCCTGCTTACCCAACTGGTTCCATGCCTGGCTACCGTGTTCACGAGGCGCTGCTCCACCGGATTTCTTTCGTCCGAAAGCCATATGCACCACCTTCCTACCTTTCTCTTCTGTCTCTCACGTCTTTTCGATTCGGTTGATTCACCAACCTAAATATATCAGAGAAAGCGACGATACAAAGACGTAGAAATGCACAGAGACACAGAAAAGAGGTGCGGCAAGATAACCCTCACCGCACCTCTTGTTCTATGCGATCACATCATCGGTGTTACACACCGATCGACGTTGCGCTGTTAGTCACCGCCTGCACAGAAACATCAGCGATCGCCGCTGCTGCGTGCATCACCCAGCGTGCTGTGCAGCATAATGCCCGCGATGACACCCAGTGCGAGGAACGCCAAAGCAACCAGCACTGCCAGAGCAATGTACAGACCATTGGCGCGCTTGGCGACAACGCTCTCTCGATCCATCTGATCCATCATCATCTGCTTATCGAGCTGGAGCGAAGAAACCTGACTCTCGAACTGACGCGAGATCTCGTCGCGAACAACGTTCACACGAGCCGCTTCTTCCTTCGTGCGCTCATTGGCACGCTCAATCTTAGCCTTGGCCTGAGCCAAAAGCAGCCTCGTGATCAAGACGCATACGCTCAATGAGCTTGTTCGTCTCTTCCTGAGCAGCCAGAGCACGCTTCTGAGCTTCCTCGCGCTCACGCTTAATCTGTTCACGCAGTTCCTTCTCACGAGCAGCAAACTCAGCCGTCTTCTGCTCGACGATATTCTGACGAGACAGCTGCTCTCGCAGGGCCTCGGCGCGGGCGATGTCTTCCTTGCGATTCTCGTCAAGGAACGCACCCATCTCATCGCGGAACTGCTCCATGAGTTCTGCCTCACGAGCGACCTGCTCAGAGCGCTTCTGGATCAAGTGATCCATCACGCGAGTGAGAGCTGCATCGAACGACGCCCTGAGCGGACTGCTTACGGGCATCCAGAATCCGACGACGACGAAGAGTATGATCCTCGTCGATAGTCGTTTGAAGGTTCGGTTCAATCTCCGACAACTGTCGATCGAGGCCAGGCTTGTGCTTCACATCGTAGAGAGACCTTTCCTCCACAGCGCGAGCCTGCGCGTGATCCTCTCGTTCCTTCTCGTACTTGGCGATGATGGCAGCACGCTGTGCGCCAATGATGTCCACGAGATTCGCACGAGACTTATCAGCATTAGCATCAGCCTCAGCCAGCGTCTGAGCCCACACGTTGTCAGCACCAGATCTGGTGCTCATCTTTGCGGCGATCTCGTCGCCAGTATTCGAGACAAGCGAGAAGTAGAGATCACGCAGCTCATTGATGTCACGACGACGCTGCTGAGCCAGTGCATCATTCGCCTGCTGAGACAGCAGCTTGATCTGACCATCCAACCAGTTATCGTCGTCAAGGTGATTCAGGGAGAAACGACTGGCTTCGTCCGCTTCGCGACCGAACAGGGTCTCGAAGGGAGTCATGTCGACAGTGAAGCCCAGATCCTCATCGAGGAACCGACGCGCCATCGTGTTACGCACTGCATCACGATCGAAGACACGGTTGTCGACGACAGGGGCAGGGATGGGGTTCTCTGCGACCTCAGGAACATCCTCCACCGACTCAGATTCGGTGTCAGCATCCGATGCAACATCGAGATTCTTGAACGGATCGCCAATGTCGGCATCATCGTCGCCATACGAGCTCTCATCGGACGGAAGCTCGTCTTCCAGAGGCTCGTCTAGAACCTCATCAGGGTCGAAATTCGGGAGATTGTCAACGTTTTCCAGAGACTCATCTGCGTTGTTGACAGGGGCTGCTGGATTGGGGGCGGGCACAGGAATATCCTCAACGAGATCCTCGGGCTCCGACTCAGTGTCAACCTCGCCACCCAGACGACGCCACAGCGACGGAATCAGAGATGACAGAGCCACAGCACCAGAACCGACAGCCTGAGCTTGAGCAAGAGTGATCGTATCGACATCCCCAACAGGGACATCAATAGTCTTCGTGGACTCATCATAGTGAACAGGGTTCACAACAAGAGAACCATCGCGCGTGTCGACAGACGTGAGCATGAAAATAGCCTTATCGAAGAGGGTGTATTCACCCATGCCTTCGGGGCTCAGAGACTGCTCCGTGGGGATAATGCCCAAGATGTTGTGACGAAGCATATCCTGGGTCATCAGGACTTGGATCTTATCGTCAGCAATTCGCTGAAGAATCGATCCTTTGTTCTCGTCCCCCTTGGACGAGACCTTCCCCAGGCCACCGATGCCGCCTTCTTCGATGGGCGCATCGACGGGGAGAGACAGGATGACACCAGCCCCATTGGGGAGTGCCCAACGCTCATTGTTACGAATGAGATCAAGAGCCGCACCGGGCTCCGTCTCATCGATGACAAGCGCCAGAGAGTCCTTGGCCTTCTTCGCTTCGGCCTTCTGAGCCTTCTTGTCAGGAACAGGAGCAACAGCAACCTGCTCATCGACGACCTTGGTGTCGTCCTTCTTACCAAACAGCATAGACAAATCCTTTCGATCGATTCGGTTGTATGTGAGCCGGTACCTGCATCATTGGGGATGTTTGCAGGTACCGGCAAGCGCACTGTGTTTACACTCGTATACGAGTGTATCACACGTTGTGCCAAATATGCTCGCATACGAGCAGATTCGATATGACTAAGCCCGTGGCTTGTCGTATGGCAAGACCACCACACGAGCGTCAGACTTCAAGATCGTCACATCTTCGCTACGCAACGTGCCATCGATCTTGGCTGCGATCACACGTTCCTCGGGATGTTCATTGATGAACGCTGCGACTTCCGTCGACAGGTATCGCTGCATACGACGCACCATGTCACGCGCACCACCCGCATCGGAGTCACTGCGCGATTCGTCTTCCACCAAGAAGTCGACAACACGCTTATCGATCGTCAGATCGATACCGTGCTTGCGCTTCACATCAGCCTTGAGAGCACTCAGCTTCTTCATCATGATCTTGCGCAACGTAGGTCGTGACAACGGCTGAAACGGCACGATCGCATCGATACGTCCCAAGAGCTCAGGTGGGAACTTGCCACCATCCGTGCTCTTGATGGACTCTTCGATGACCTTTTCGTACTCACGCATGCTGGCCTCACTACCGTGATCATCAGCGTTGTACTCACCGATGGTGCGGTAGATCTCCGAACCGGCGTTTGTCGTCAACACGATATAGGTGTTCAAGAACGACACCTGTCGACCATCCTTATCCGAGAGTCGACCGTCATCGAGCACCTGGAGCAACAAGCGCACAACAAGTGGGGATGCCTTCTCGATCTCATCGAACAGCAACACGCAGTGACTGGTCGCCCACACCTGACGCGACAACTCTTCGCGGAACAGATCCACGCTGTCATCACGACCCCATTCCGACATGTCAAAACGGATGAGGTGACGCTGATCGTCTCCAAACAGGATCTTTGCGAGCTGCTTGGTGATCTCAGTGTTGTGCGTAACGATGAAATCACCGGCTTGATACAGGTGCTCATCATTATCGACGTAGATACAGGTCATGCTCTCTTTCGCATCGAGCTTTTCGATAGAACGGATGCCGACATAATCGAATTGCTTTCCATGTTGTTTCGACACAGACTGAGCCTCGATAGCGAGGTTCATCTTCTTTTGACTCAGACGGAAAAAGAGGTGCTTATCCACATGAGAAACCTTCACATAAATCTCATGCCCAATAATAGAACATCCAATACCAAGAGAGAACAAGAGGGTACGAATATCCTCAGCAAGCAACTGTGAACCCGTCTTGTACACAACGTCGTAATAGCCATCACCACGCGCTTCGATAGAACCATCGCAATCGAACAAACCCTGAACCAGAGCCCATCGTTGTTCGATTGACGAACACAGGTACCGCTTCGGAATAAACCGTTCAGATACCATTGTGCCAATCAACGGACGAAGTTCATTGACAAACACAGACTCGGTACGAATCCTTCGCGTAGTGTTGTCACGCCACGCTACATCCTCATTAAATTGCCACGTGTACGAGCGACTACTACTCCGATCCCACGAAACAGCACCGAGAGCCTGACCGATACCTTCAGCGATGTCCTCATCACCTGAAAGGAAGGTCAAAGTCTTGTTTGCCAATGCCCCATTAGCAATCAAAGCGCCAAGCGCATAAGGATCCAAAGGGAGATCAATCGCAGGCCACTGAACCGGCTGATTCATCGGGACAACATAATTCACATACTCCCGACCATCACTCAGGCGATTAACAAGACCTTGATCCATCAACGTTTGGGTTGAGTAAATTGTCGGCCCTTGATCAAGCGATTCGCCTCTGGGGTAAACCTCCCACAGGTGGTTGTCAGACACATCAAGGATACGTCCGTCTGCCAACGTCACTCGGTACACATCACGTTCCCCCTGAGGGAACACACCGAGAACCTTCGTCGGAGAGCCATCGCGAGCAAACACGTAGTCACCGACAACAAGGTCACCAGCAAGTTTCCATGCCACAGAACCATCCTCAGAAAAGACTGGTACACGAGTAGAATCTGTAGTTGATTTGCCAACACCAGTCGCCCCAGTGAAGAGCAGCGATGACATGGGCTACTCTGGTCGTTCAGACCCGCAACACACAACTGGAGTCGACGAGCAATCGACGTGGTAGCAAAAGTCCTGACTAAAACACGCGACGATCCAGTTCGGCTTTAATTTTAGCAGCGTTGACATCAATCTCCACCTCAACACCGAACTCAATTTTTGAGCACGGTTGCCAACAGCGTTTTGTCCATACGCTCACCGAGGTAACGATGGCGACCAACCATTGCATCGAGCACACGAATCGACTTACGCGGCTGCACAGAGGCAGGAACGTATCGATTCGTGTACTCAAAGATCTGCTCATACAAAGAGTCATCGAAGATGCCCTCATCGACACCGTACTTCTTGCCATACCCTTCAGAATCGCAATCGTCACCTCACGATCCGTCTGAGGGATGTTAATACGCGCGAGACGCTCAACAAGCGGCAAATTCGATGCGATATGAGCATTGAACTCGTCATACGTCGTGGCAGCATAACCTTGATACCACGAGATCCCGAGGCCGCAAGCAACGGCTTCAACGCTTCCACGGCAGCAGCAGACAGCTGCACCACCTGGTGGAACTCGTCGATGAACAGCACGATCTCTCGACCTTCGGACCCTAGAGAAACTCTCAGCCTCATCGAACAGAGCCTTCAAACGCGCTGCCATCTCTTCGGGATTTGACAAGTCTGCGATCATCTTCGCCATGTCGACTTCCAGGTAGATGCGCTCTGGATCATCCTGCATACAGGACTGCACGAGCACCGTGTTGTGCGTGACAACATGGCCTCGACCCACCTGATACAGGTGTGTCTCAGAGTCGACCATGATGCACGTCATCTCGACTTCACGATCGGTCTCGATCACCTCGGCGATCATATCGCCACGAGTTTCCAGAGATCGTTCCAACTCGTGTAGATCTGCTTCGACAGCCCACACGTTGTCACCGTGACGATGGGCTGCGCTTTCTTGCAACGCTCGCACAACATCCTGACGATCGTGAATCGAACTGGTGAGATACACCTGCGGAACACGTCGCTTGCCTTCAGGCTTCGCAAACGCACCCGTCAGCACAGGGTGAGTCATCAACTGCTCAGCCTCCACATGCTTACCTGTCGCGGGGTTCATAAACACCGATCGAGAACTATCATCGCGCACGCGGACCCAACCGGTCTGCACTTCAATAGCCGTGAACACAGCATCCGGTGCATCATTCGGCATACCACGTAGCCAGTAGATTCGATGCGCACACCCCATCCGAGCAACGCGCCGAACACGTAAGGATCCAATGGCAGAATACGACCCTGTCGCACAAGCGCTCCAGATGCAGGAAGTTCCCATGCCGAGAAACCATCAGAGTTATGCAGGCCCTCGGTCATAATCTCTCGCAGAGACATCGTCTCCCACGTCGAGTCCTTCTTGGTGAGAGAGCGGACGTTCCACAGGTGCTCATCGTTGCAGCGCACACGGTCGCCATGGTTCGTCACCACGACGTACTCACGCTTCATACCCTGTGGGAACACACCTGTGACAGTCACAGGCTCACCGTGCTCATCAAAGACACGATCGCCCACCTTGAGCAGACCAACACGAACGTATCCACGCTCATCGGCAACAGGGATCAACTCATCATTCGGGTGAGCCTTACCGGTGCCAGGTGGGGCCAGTAGAATCACGTTACACATCTCAGGACGAGCCAGAGAGCTCATGAGAGAAATCTTCTCGCTCTCTCGCCCCACAATGTCACGAGCAGGCGGCACAAGCTTAGCCGCAAAGTCTCGCAGCATCGGGTACTTATCGTTCAAACGATCGTCATCAAACAAATCGTTCCTCCATTTCTCAATCGATTAGGCTGGTGTACCAGTCATTCTAGCATAGTTGGTAACCACAAGAACAACAGAGTAGAAACAGGAAACCGCCCCCACTGGATTTCTCCAACAGGGGCGGCATCACAAGCCTCAGGGATTCGTTCACATCACAAGCCAAATAATAACATTGCTCTCGGCTGTTGATAGAAACTCATCTCGCTGTGCCATAGTATGACACGCTCTATAGACATCAGGTGCGGCACAACCTGGGGTGGAATACCCTTGGCTGGCCGCACCATGACGTCCAGGGAAGCAAGAGTGTTGTCCTTGGGGTAACCAGTACCCGTCCGACATTACTACGTAAAGTAGACATAACAACCTCTCTTGCTTCGTTAGTTAGAACTCAGGTTCGTCGTTCTCGATCTCAGCAGCCTCTTCGACCTCAGGCTCAGAAACCTGGGCCTCGGCAGCCGCTCGGTCTGCGCCTCCTTCTCAGCAGCCTTACGGGCCTCTATCGGCCTCGGCGGCAGCCTTGGAAGCGGCGTAGATCGTATCGAGAATATTCTCGTCGATCGGCTCCAACTCGGACGGCTTCACCGTCTTAGAGTTGATGACCAAGCCGGTCTGCTTGCCAGAAGCGGGCATGACATCCGCCTGAATGGCGTAAACAGTCGGACCAGGTCGACCGTTGCGCTCCGGCATCTGGACGATGTTATCGCCCGCAGCCGCAACGAAAGCATCGCGCTGAGAAGCGCTGTAGCCAGCCTGGTGATCGAAAACGGTCTTACCGTCGAGCTCCTTCTTGGTCGAAACCAGGTGAGGACCTCGCTGAGGGGCAGCGCCCTCAACAGGTCGAACCATCGCGTCCAGGAAGACCCGCTTGCCATCCTTGGAGTGGGCATTCGGATATTCCACAACCACCAGCTCGACGCCCTTCATCGAACCCTTACCACGCAGAGTAGCCATAATGACCACCCTCCTTTCTCATCTCGCTCCGCAGAGCGTCGGTCGAGGGTTAATCAGCCCTCTCACATACATGGACTTGTTCCATGTAGCGCTCTCTCATCATAGATGAAAGAAACTCTGGATGTCAAGGCGAATCTCATCCCAATTCCATCGAATCCATGGAATCCATGGATGAAGTCTCGCTCTCTTCCAACACCTGTCCCAGCTGAGGTACCAAACGCTCAGTCTCATTCCACGTACTATCACGGACGATACCTGCGAGACCCTCATCAAACGTCACCGTTGCGCTACGGCGAACACGTTTCGCCACCGGCACCACATCGCTAAGAGCACTCGTGAGAATAAGATCCCCCTGTCTTCTTCGCTGACATCTGGCGTTCCAGATCATCAGCGACACGATTCATACGACGGGCATCATCAAGGGGGAGAACCATCTCGATGATGTCTTCCTGACCAGACTCATGCAGATACGTTTGTGCATCGTCGATGAGACGTTGACGCCTACGCGCCCAGGTCACAAACCGATCAGCCACATGGCGACCAAGCGCCATGTCGACAACAGTATCGGAACGCACGTCGTGCAGATCCATACCCTTCGTCTGAGACAGTGTCCATCGCTCTCCTGGAACCACACTCATGGCACCACGATCATTCTCATCATCACTGCGCGCATCATCTTGTATCGCTTGCAATACAAGCCCTTTCCCGGACAGCATCGACACAAGATCGGCTGTTCGAGAGGCCAACGATGCGCGAGCTCGCTCCAAGCGTTGCTTCAAAGTAATCCGTCCAGCTTTCCCACCAGCCACAAGCAAACGTCCACCGCTCACACCGTGGGCAGCAACACCGAGCTTCTCAGCTTCATCCGCGTCCTTCATCTTCGGGATCGAACGATCTGCCAGCAGAGCTTCGAGACCAACGACTGCTTCGCGTCGCTTATCCACCGACCCCAACACGTCTTTCCACGAGTCATCATCGCGGTGCTGACCGTCGACACCTATCGCCAATGGCCCAAGCAACGACCTGTACTTACTCACACAACGAGCGTGGTATTCCTCTTCCTCCAGATACAGCTTGTGCATCACCTCAGACTGTGGGGATACTGCGCCTGCCTGAAGACCGGCTTCCCAGTCAGCGGCACGCATACGCCAATACTCACGCTGCGTATCGTGCTCTCGTAGACGAGCTCCATACGATCGAAGGCGCAGTGAGAATCCCACCAGATCATCATCAGCGCTCATACCCTGAGCCTGGGTCTTCATGCGCTGAGATTGCGTTGCCATGAGTGTTTCCACATCCTGGCTCATCACGTTAAGCATCGGTGTACGCACAGAGAGAGCCTCGGGTGGAAGAGATTGCAGCACTTGGTACAAGCCATTGACGCTTCGCTCCATGATCGTCTCATGACCCCGATGGATCAGCGCTCGCTTCTCCTGATCGCTCAGACCTTCACGATGAGCACGACGGTTCGCGTAGGTCTCAACAGCGATCATGGCTGATCCCATAGGCGAACCAGGGCGATCGAGCAGCTCGGTGACGAGCTCTGTCGCAACACTATTCGCACGTCGCATCTCCGGTCGATGAGACCCGTAACGCCACAGTGTCTTGTCAGCAGGCAGACATGCCAACAACAACTGGGGCAGTGACTCATCGAGCACCTTCTCATGAGCCCAACGCTTCACGAACGCAGCAACATTCAGACGCTCATAGCCTACAGCACTGGACATATGAGCCACGTGCTGGTTCTCATCAAGCCACGAATCAACACCTCGTCGCAAGAGCGATATATCCGTGCTGGTGAGCTTGCCCTTCTGTTGCATGCCCTTCTCTGTACGCACACGTCGACCGAGCCCGGCATCGACCATGGCAGGTGGCAGTGAACATGCAAGGTATCAACCTGGATAACGCCCACGTAGCGCAGGTCATCGAAACGATGACCCATACGCTCCAGGCCATGCATGATCGCCATACGCAGGCGCATCTGATCGATATGACCTCGGTAATCACCCTTATTCTGTGCAACGAAGCCCTTGGGAACAACACCCATCTCCTGAAGATACTCAGGACTGAAAGACAGCACGGTCTTCATCACTGTGTGCCCCTTGTCGAACAAACGCTGAATGTCAACACTGGCACGGCGCACGCCTTCATCAGACAACGACGGCTGACCATAACCGAATGCAACGCCGCCTTGACCGGACACATGCAGCACGTTGTCTTTGAGCTGATGCCTCGACACGGCTTTCTCGGTGGCGCTCTCTCGTGCCATGTAGCGCAGGATGAAATCCTCGGTGTCGCGTCGACGAATGGGCGTCACAGGCTCGGTTGCGCCCTTACGTGCCATATAGCGCATCACGTAAGCGCCGGGTGTGCCGCCGCGAGAACCACCGTGCTTGCCCGAGCCTGGGGTTGGCACACTGAACTCGTTGACAACAACAATGCTCTGCTTCAAGCTCATGGTATCGACACACCTTTCTTTCAAGTTACTTTAAATCGCATCTATTTTTTAAATAAAGATCGTTGAATACATACAGTGCAGTGTCGACAGGGGCGGTAGGTATGCCCCACCGCCCCTGTCATTACTTGCTGCTCATGATTCTGTTAGAATCCGGGCTCATCGTCACCGAGATCAACAGCGTCAATCTCGTCCGCCGTTGCAACAGGTGCCGCCGCCTCGACAGCCTCACGAGCCGACAGACGCTTGCGCTCCGTGTCTCGCTCAGCATCAGCAACAGCCTCGTGCAGATCCTCGATCGAATCAACCTCAGGCTGAGCCAGAATCTCAGGCGCATTCTGAGCAACCGAGGTATTGATGACATCAGCCACGACCTCACGGAAGGTCGACGCCAGCTTGTCCGTCGTCAGGGTTGCACGCTGGTTCTCAGCATCGTCGACAACCTCAGGCTGTACCTGGGCGACAGGCTCAGCCTGGATCTCAGCCTCAGACTCGGCCTCGGGCGCAACCTCGGCCTCAACTTCATCTGCACGCTGAGCAGCCTGAGCGTTGCGCATGAGCGCATCGAAGAGAGGCGAATCCATGACGGGTAGCACGGTCGGCTCACCACTAAGAGCTCGGGCGATCGATGCACCCTCAGCCTCGTTGGTACGACCATCGGTACCCTCGTCATCGAACTGAGATTCCATCCCGGCGAAGATGTCATCCACCTGGTTCGTACGATCCAGCGCATGGTCAACAGACTTCTCGTTCTCATGATCACGAGCACGAATCTGAGCGAGATAGTCCGGGAAGTAGTCGGACAGATCCAGACCCGATGTCACAGCATCAACGACCAGACCATCCCGATCGACGACATCGAGGAATGCCAGGGGTGCTTCGTTCTCGTTACGAGGTGCGATAACAACACCCTCGTAATGGGCCGGGAGCATCCACACCTGGTTGAGCAGATCGCTGGGTGGCTCAAAGCCTTCGTTGAAGAAACCCTTTTCGACCAACGACACGAGCTGCTCGTCGGTGAACTCGTAGAATGCATCGACAGTTGTTGCACCGCCGTCCATCTGATCGAAATCCACCTCTGTCACACCATAGGCGATCTCAGGCGATCCGTAGGAACAAGTCCCACGAGACGACCTCGGACGTGGAGGACAGGCCGGTAATTCGACCTGGCCCCGTGATTGGTGAAGTACAAAGGTGTCAACGAGCACCTTGATGTCAGCTTCACCTTGACCTCGCGAGACTCAACGCCCTCGCATCGATAGTGCGTGTCGCGCCCAACGGTTGGAGCGCTTCATGCCGGTTACTGTACTCATGTTCCTTCTTTCTTTGTTGGTTGGTGGATACCCCAACGCGATCAGCGTTGGCGAGACTTCTTCTCTGCCTTCTTCGCCTTCTTCACCGCCCTCAGACAGCTTGTCAGACTTATCAAGCGCCTTGGCACTCGTGTCGAATTCAGCGCGATCAACCCAACGATGCATCGCAGCAAAAACCTTGTTCATACCGCGATGACCAAGCACGCACAGCCAGATCACACCAGCTGAGATCACGATCGTAATGAGCAGCATGGGAGCCACCCAGTACGCGATGAAAGCTTCCGTGCTCGGAGCATTCGCGCTCGTCACGCCGAGACTGTCCTGGACAAGACGGCCCATGTTCGGGATGACCTTCAGGGCACCCACAGCATGATCCACAGGCTCACGAGAACCCACGAAACAAAGCCGATAACGCGCGCTACAACATAGACGCCCATGCGAGCACTGCGCTTGATAGAGCCCTTCTCATCGAGAGTCATAGGCGTGCGAGCAGTGTTGATCAAAGAAGACAGATTCATAACAGATTCCTTTCGGGTAATTACTTAAAGAGTGAAAGAACGAGTGGGACCGCACCCATCATCGCTCAGTAGGTTCGATCACGTCCCGGAGCACCGGCCCAACCAGTGATGTCCGAGATCGAACCATCGCTATCAAGCGTGTAGCTCATCGTGGAATACGACGTGCTCGTCGCCTTGCCGTCAGAGCTCTTGGTTGTGACGCCAACGACAGCAAAGTAGCTGTACTTCGTGCCGTCGACGTTCGTCACAGAGGTTGTGAAACTCTCCAGAGACGAGTTTGCACCCTCATAAGCGAAATACGTCTTACCGGACGAGTCCGTACGCCATGCGCCAGCTTCCTCCCCCGGCATGAACACCGTGAGGAACTGAGAGTTCTCATCCAGGTGCCACCGATCGATGAGTGCCTGTCGCGCAGAGATGTACTCATTGCCGTTCGACCACGTGAGCGCCTGCTTCATGATCGCCTTGACCGTCTCATCGTCGCTGTGCTTACGTGCCGGGGACATGCCGGTTGCTTCGGCTGAGACAGTCTCCTGGTGATCGACAGTCGACGTTTCCAGCGACGCGAGCTGCGATTGCAGCTGCTGCACCTGAGCCTCGTTGCGAGCATTCTCATCGGCCACATGATCGCTGTGCGTTGCCGCCACACCGACACCACCCAGGAGGATCGCACTTCTGCGATCAGCGCACCGAACCGTGCGATAACAGGCGTCTTCTTGTTCTCTTGCGTCATCTCAACCAACTCCGTTCTCATGAGCCGTATCGTCACTAACAAGCAAACGCGCACCAGCGCTCGTCACGCCAGTCTGCACACCGGAGAACGTTCCCGAGGCGGCATCGTATGTGGCCGTCGTCCACGCCAGCAGCGTGCCGTCAGAACCCTTGCACAGCCACGCGATCGGCAGTGCCGACGTGTCTGTCACGCCATACGTGACAACCGATTCCCACTGATACTGATCAGCGGGTAGCGCGCTCGTCTGACCCGAGGCGTCTTTCGCCAGAGGCGCGTACCAACGCACAGCAGCACCGTCAGGCACAAGCGCAGCGAGCCGAGCATGCAGATCAGCCACACGCTGCGCATCCGCATCCGAGGTGCTCGTCGACCATCCGCGATACTCGTTCTGGAGGTCAGCCACCTGCTGGCTCTTCTCCTGGAGGGAATTCACAGCAGCCTTCGCACCCTCAACGTCAGGAACAACCTGAGATGCTTGCTGCGCCTGAGCAACCTGAGCAGTCAAGGTCTGGATCTCAGCGCTTCGATCGATCGGAGCACTCTGGGTACCCACAATCGCAATACCGATTCCCATTGCAGCCAGGCCCAGACCCGCTGCGATCTTCAGATCGATACGGCGCTTTGTATCATCGCCATCGTTGTCGTGAGCTTCTTTTCGGCGCGCTGAGCTCGCTTCTGTTCGAGCTCATCGGCCACTCCTGGCCACTCTTCCAATGCGTTTTCGGCGTTGGTGTCTTCGCCCATTCACTGAGCTTGCTCATTCGATCCGCCATGGTCATCACTCCCTTTCTCTATCTCTTTTCCACTGACGTGATTTCACTCGTGTATCAACATAATCAATCAGATCAGAACACAACACCCCGTACCAGATGCAATCATCCAGTACGGGGTGCCATGAGTGATGCTACATGATCACGGACCAGGGGTCAGACGAGAGTTCTTATCGCCCTGACCCTTTTGCATCGTGGACGGAACCGTTACCGATGCAAACTTCGAGGAAGACTCCTTCGTGGTGTTTCGATACGCAACGTAGTCTGTATCGAGACCCGTCGAACCCGTGTAGAACTGGCCCACCGTGGGGGAACGATCGTTAAGCGAACCCGAGACAATCTCGCCCTGAGGTTCGTAGTTACCCTCGCCCCAGACTTCCTTCACAGCGTCCTCGCCCACATACATGACCGTGTGCGACACACCGCCGGTCGTACGCAGGAGAATGTCACCAGGCTGAAGCTTGGACTTATCGCCGTTGTAGTCGATCTTGGTCCACTTCGAGCCGCCCTGGCCCTGAAGATACTCTAGCTGGTTGGACACGCCACCAGCCGGATACGTATCGTCAGTACCAGACCAGCGAACAGCCGTGGCAACGGTGCGGTCACACGAGGCAAAGTAGTTATCCGACTCACCGAGCACCTCCTTGTGGAGGTACTTGCAGATGTCGGTGCCATCGTTACCCTTACCATCGTCGTTGTACGGCCATGCGTAAGAGATCGCAGCCTTGACCATCGTGGAGTTATCCACCTTGCCGCCGTGCGACTTGCACTTGCTAGCAGCAGCGGCAACGGAGCTACTATTCGCACCGGTCACAGCGCTGCCCGACTGAGCCAGGATCGAATCAGCCAGAGACTGGTTCTTCTCCCAGCCGCCCATCTTGGCAAACCAGGTACCAGCAGCGCTCTCGCGAGAGCCGAGCGTACCGTCGTTGATGCCCTCCCACTTGGTGAGGAAGTACGAGGTCGACGCAGAGACACTACCGCCCTCGGAGTTGTCGATCAGAGCCTTCACCTGAGCGACACGAGCCGGATTGTCCTTGAGATCATGAAGCCGAGCTGGGTTTCCAGCGTCGACCACGGCTTGTCGATCGACTGCGCATACTCGGTGAGCAGCGCGTTACGACCGTTCGTCCACCGTCCCAGGCCAATACCCATGAGATCGATCGCAGGAAACGCGCAGAATACGCAGGATCCACCTGTGCAATCTTGAAGCCCTTGGCCTCAGCGTCTTGCTTACGAGGACCGATCGTGAACTTCTCGTCAAAGATCGTCTCCACACCGGTCGGGTCAATACCCGACTCATGGCTCCAGTTGCCCAGAACACCGGCGATGTTCTCATCGGACATACCCCATGCCGAGAGCACAGAGTACACAGTCTTTGCGTTCTCTTCAGTCTTAGCAGACACGTCACCAACAGCGCCGTCTGCTGCCTTTGCTGCGTTTTCAACAGCCACAGTGCATGATTCCAGCAACCCATCGTTACGAGCAGCCATATCGCCGTCACGCAGAGCAACTGCACCACCGGTGATGACCGCAACCGTACCAACAACCGCTGCTGTGACTGTTGCGACAGTCGCAGTAGCAGCCGATACTAGCTCCGCCCTAGTGCGCTGGCAACAGCTGCACCGGCTCCGGTAAAGAAGCCAACCACAGCCTTTGCTGCTGCAACAACAGCACCTGTGATCGCAGACCACAGTGACTGAGCTGCTGCCATGATCGACATCATCACCGTCTTGAGCCAATTGAGGAACACAGTAAGCGCAGCAGCTTGCGCCGCAGCAGGAGCAGCAGCTCCGGCAGCAGCTCCGGTCGCAGCCTTACTCGCGCCACTCTTGTTCTGGCCTCCCTGGATACCGTCACCCAGCAGACCACCGCCACCGGGCTCAGCGCCACCAGAACCCATCACATCGGTACCGTTCGCTCCTGTGTCAGTTCCCGTGTCCACAGGCTCATTGGGCTGAGCAGACGGTTCAATACCGGCATCCTGACTTTGAGGAAGCTTTTCAATCCCGTCTGGTTTCATACCCTATTCCTTTTCGTTCATTCGAGCTCTTTCCGTTCTTTTCGTCCCGTCCCACACTCAGTACAACGTCAGCACATTGGCATTTGTATTCTGCACTGTGTTCGTTCGGACATTACGCAGCTCGATCTCCAGATTGAGCAGATCGTTGTAGGAAGTGACCTGGTACGCCTTCTTGTGGTCGTAATAGGTCTGCCACGACGTGATGAGATTGCTACGCAAATCCAGCAATGGCTTCACGAACGTGTCACGGTTCGTGTACGCGGTCAACGGCGTACCGTTGGTCAGAGTGAACTCAACCTTCTGCCAATCCGGCGAACCAGTCGACAGCGCAGCCTGAGACTTCATGAAGTCCACGTAGCTCATGCCCTTAGGCACAACCTGATCGAGGTAGCCCTCGTTCACGGTGCCGTGTCGCCAATCGAAATCGTAACCACCAGGTACCACAGTCTTGGACGACAGGAACAACGTCGACTCACCGGTCTTGCTGCTCTTCGCATCCTGACCGGTCACCTGATCGCCTGCGATGACATCGGGAACGACAGGCTCATTGAGCTGAAGCATCGTGCCACGATCGTTCACCGAGGTCGTAGAGATCTGCGAGGTGTACTGGTCGATCTTCGCCAGATCGGCCTTCATCTGAAGCAACTGACCATCCATCTGATCACGCAGCTTCTGCTCAGCATCACGAGTCACAGCCTCGTGGTAGACATCACCTGCGTTGAACTCAGTACCAGCCGTTCCAAGGTTCATGCTGACAGATCCCGATGCCACAGGATTGAACGCAATACGCATTTGGTCGTACTGCTGAAAAGACTTATCGCCTGCGTTGGGATCAGTCTTCGACGAAGACGATCCACCGGACTGAGGCTCACTGGCAGCGCCTTCCCCATCCTTATACGAGATCTCTCGGTTGATACGGATCGTCATATCGAGGATCTGGAGATCAAAGCCATTTGGGTTATCGAGGACAACCGCCATGTACTTGGCGTTGTTACCAAACGTGACATAGCGAGCAGTAATCGGCTTACTCTTCAACGAGTGCTGATGGAGCTCGCGATCGGTGCCTGTCAGGAACACCTGGTAGTCATCCGCGTTCGCGGGAAGACGTGCCTCGTCACGAGCATTGAGAAGCACCATCGTGCGAGTCTTAGACGGATCGGTGTACACACCCATCACGCGACCGGTTGCCTGCGTGCGAGAGGTCGTAAAACTCTGCGTGTACATCGCCGTCGCACTGAGCTGTTCCTGAGCATTCGTATACGACGACACCTGCGCCAGTCAGCAGTGCTGCATTCCCAGTTAGGCCGACACAGCCACAGCGACACCAAATCGCTCCATCGCATGGTGCGAATCAAACTTGAAGCGGGTCTGGAATGCCTTGAACTTCTGTGCAAAGCCAGACGAAGCGCTCTCATACTCTGCGCCTCAACAGTGGCATCATCACGAACGTCATCCACAGACGCATTCTGATTCTTACCGTTCTTTTACCTTTACCCCATGCCTGTGCCAGTCCTTTCAATTCGTGTTCCGTTTTCTTTTTAATCCGGGAATAGACGTGCGGATAGCAACAGCCGGAGCCGGATGAACCGGCCCCGGCTGTCACGGTGACCTTTTTGACCATCAGCGCTGTTAACCTATCACGGCCACATGGTCAAGAGATACGGCACGAAGTCATACCGCCACCGAGATCCTCGATGGTCTTCTTACCACCTTCGGCAATGCCGAAGGCCAGAGGCGTCCTACCGGCCATGCTGGCCGCACCACCGATGATGACGCAGCGCAGCAGTGACCTGATGAAGTCTGTTGCGCATGACGCTCCTGCGAACAGCTTGTTGAAGAATTTGTAGATACCCCACACAACAGCGGCGGTGCCAAGCAGCGCAATGAACAGACCACCAAGGAACTTGATGTTAGTTGTCGCATTGACGAGGAAGCTCTTCAGATCCCAGTCCGCAACAAGCGGATTATCCGCGATTGCGAACAGTGCGCGATTCACCTGGGCGTTGAGGACATCGATCATCTGAGTAGCAAGAATATCGAGACATACTGATCTCTCCTTTCATGAAGTAGTTGTACATGTGCATCTGGCCAGAGCCCGGCTGGTTGTCAGATGCCTACACTCATGACCTAGATACATACTACACAACCCACGTGTGCCAAGCAAGTGAAACGCCCTCGATCACGCTGGAGATCCAGCATAATCGAGGCGTCGTCGAAAAGTGTCACATGAACACTCTCACACAGTCACTGCGCGCTGTGCTCTCACTTTCATGAGGGCATCGGTGGCATCGAAGAACCACCCGAGGGCTTCATGCCTTTCAGGCCCTTGCCCGCCTTACCCGACGCGCTCTTAACTCCACCGTTCGCAGACTTCCCGGACGAAGGCATCTGCGATGCACCCTGGCGAGATGCACTCAGCGAACGCGAGCTAACACCGCGAGACGGTGCCGGTCGCGACGGAGCAGGAGTCTGCGCAGGAGATGCAACCTGAGGCGGTGCCTGTGCTGGAACCTGCTGCGACTGAGGCTGAGCCTGCGGATGACGAGGCTGCTGAGGCTGCGCCTGAGCAGGCGATGGACGCCGGGCACCCACCACACCGCGCTGAGGCTGGGACTGCTGTGGCTGGTTCATCTGACGTGGCTGCGAAGCAGAGCGCACAGGACGCGGTGCCTCAGCCGACTGGCGATGAGCCTTCTCTTCCTGACCCTTGGTCTGAGCACTCTGGACATCGCTGAGAGCCTTCCTGACCATCCTGAGCGCACCTGCGACATCACCGGAGGTAGCCTTGGCGGCGGCCTTGCCGCCGTGCCACGCAGCCTTCGCACCCGGACGTTGCCACGATGACACGAGCCTTATCGGCCTTGTGCGCGAGCCTCCATCGTCGACTGAATCGAGCTGGTCGTTCTCCTCATGGCATCATCCGAATTGTTCACAACCGTGCTCGAAGAAGTCCGTCGTCCCCGCTGTGAGACTCAGACGACGCAGACGTGCAGACAGACCATCGCGAGCATCGACTTCACGGGCGAGTCTGCTGATCTGTCTCGAAAAGAGTCGTCAGCGAGTCAAAACTCTCACCGTTGTTCGCGATGTCGTGTCGGCGTTGGTGTTCACGCCGCCCGATCCGTCGCCGAGCGGCAAAACCACCGCCACCGCCACTACCAGCCGTACTCATCTCGGATCACTACCCAGGTGCACCAGGGCCACTCATCGGAGCCGGTGCCATCCGGTACCGTGTTGATGGACGGCGTCCACCGCCCGCTTGCCTGAGACGCCACCGTTTCCATCCTGGATGCCTGCCAGAGAGCCAGCCACGAGGACCACTCGGTGCCCACTGCTGCGACCCTCGGAGCTCAGTCTCCATACCGCCACGACCGCTCACCGAGCGGACCCGGCTAGCAGCTGAGCCAACACCTGCTGCCAACGCCGCAGCCAGAGTGCGGGCATCAGGCTTGCCCGCCGCCACCAGCAGGAGGTGCCACGTTCGCATCAAGGAAGGACCTTGTCGGCTTGATCTTCGTGACAGCCTCCTGTTGTGATCTCGCTTCACCTTCGCGCCACGGAAATGCCATCATCTCCACGTCAGAAGGAAATCAGCGGCACGGTGGACAATGGCAGTGACGGCGAAGAGCATGACGATGCCGCTGTTCTTCGAGTGACACGCGAAACCACCCATGCTGCGAGACATGTGCCCAAGCCACCTTCGAGAGGTGCTCGGAATCTGACAGAATGATCTCTAAGGACGAGACGGTAGATGAACATAGCTGCGATAGATCTCGGTACTCATCGTAAAGTGTGAGTGACCACCCTTCGCAACACCAGCCGCCATGGAACCCCAGCGTTGCGAACAGGAACCGCCGTGATGATGCGCGCATCGAGTTCTTGATCGCACCGGTGAGACATACCGAATGCGTAACCCAGACCGAGCACGATGAAGCGCGCGCAGAGCTCACGGCTCGTCATGGTACAGCCAGCTCACGCCAGCAGAACCAACCAAGTTCACCGGAGTTTGCGGTGCTCACGAGTAGCAGGACGACACCGCGTTGCTCGACGAGTAGGGTGGTTGCCGAGTCTTGTCGAACGTCGTGTCCAAAGTGGTTGTACCGCATCGACAATGCCGGATAGGCCAGCTTTCTCCTGAATCCCTATCAGCGGCTGTGCTGGTAGACATCACCCAGTCACCTGCGTGTCTACCCACCTGGCACCTGTTGTAAACGTCTCCACACCGACCTTCGTGGTATCGGCCTCAAGACCGGAACCTCCAGCAACCTTCAAAACAGAGTTCACTGCAAGCCTTAGTCTCGAGTAGCTAGACTCACATCGCCTTTGTCAGACCATCAGCGCCTTTGTCGAACCCATCTGCCTGAACATTGGAACCACACGTCGTTGCACGGAGTCTTGGCCTTCTCGACCGCCAGATGCCAGCGGCTAATCGACCTTTGCTTCGCTGTTTTGAAGTCAGCAGTCTGGTACGACTGAGAATTCGCTTAGCGCAACGCCTGCGCCCGCAACGCATGCCGTGCTGGGGCCAGACCACCGTCGGCAGACGTATCTGCCTATCGCTGCTGTAAAGATAGAACCAAGTCGACACACATTGATGGCGTACTCCGGCGCCCGCCGCCGCCTTGTTAATGGCCACAGTAGTCTGACACCAGCTTGTTCACGAATTCACCGGTAGGGGCTGCTGACAAGATCCCGCTGGGCATGCTGCCAGCCGGGCGCGGGCGTTCGCCTTCGCCCAACCCTCAAAGAATCCTGCAGGCCTTCAAATCCCAGCGCGCGTCGCGCCGCCACCGGCGCCCGCCAGCCGCATCCTTCATCACGACAACGACGCCATGCATCGGTCCGGTGAGAGGAGGTACAAGGAACAGCGCTGGACCACAAACTTCTTCAAACCACTCAGCGCACCGCTAACTTCCATCAGCGATGAGATGATAGACATACAAAAGCCAGGATCAACTGATCCGACAGGAGTTCACAAGCGCCTATTCATCCACGATGTCGAGACTCTGCATCCGCGCTTTCCTATCCACCAAAGTCTTCGTTGGCCATTGCCGTACTTGATGCAGGAAATCGCAGAGAAGAAGAACTTGAACAGGTTGAAACATCTCCAGCAGCTGAATCACAGCCGAGAAAATCGTATCGATACCACCAGCGAGCAGATACAGCAGGGCCGCAGTGGTTAAACGCATGTTCTGGAAGTGACCCCAGGCCGTCGACATAGAATCAGACCCAACGTTCAATGACCATACTGCGCATGCGAGAACGCCGCTATGCGCGATTTGCCACTCGAATCGTTGTTGCGAACTTTCCAACAGTCTGCCCACCATGTTCGATGGGCCGTGGCGCAGAAACAGGCCAGCCGGAGAAATCGGCGTCGTCGTCTCTCCGTAACCCAGCAGTTTCACTTACCCTCACTGGCATTCTGGCGATCATCGTCGTAGCACATCGCCGAGAGACCATCGCCTTCACCAGGCTTGGTCGCATCGGAGAAATAAGCGGTGATACTTCGACGACAAGATTAACGAAATCGTACTTCTCCAGCATTGTCTTTGCCAGTGGTAGCGTACGCGTTTCCACCGCCGATCATAGTGAGACAAAAGACGCTGCAATAGTACCAGCTACCTGACTTGACATCACCTGGTGAAGCCCCGAACTGCTGTTTGCGGCAGCGAATAAACTCTCTCCTTTCTTTTCACTGGTTCTTGCCCTTCACTTTGTTCTTGCCTGGCGTTTTTGAACTTTCTGCCGGGCCATCACAGATCCCTGTGTCGATGGAACAACACTCATCATGGTAATATCGCGCACGAGCTTGTGAGACCGAGCGCAAGGTCACGCGCTTATGAGAGACAACGTTGACCGTCCCTCGTGCCAGAACGTGAGCCCCTCACCTCGCCGGGTGATGACCTTCGTCATGTCAACGGGGATCTGTAGCCTTCTTCTGTACTGACACGGAAGAGCATCGCTCATCACTCCCAGCGCGTCAATCAGCCTCATCGAAGTGGTTAGACTCCGAGTCATCAGCATCGCCTTCCGCCGTTTGTAGCGCAGGCGACACGACCGTTACGACGGAAGACGCTGGACTTTGCTCTCCCATCATGTAGGGCTTCCGCCCATCGGTCAACTCAGCACCGTGAATAATCGGTGTATACCCTCCTGCTTAGGCCGAAGCCGCGAATGCAGCGTTGACAGGCTGTGCCATCATAACACCACCCTTTCACGATCACGCAGGCCTGAAAATCATAGATGGCACGACGAGCCTTCTGGGTTCCGTCAATGACGTCATTCGTGATGACGTTGAACAAGTCACCGTTTGCGCTCCAGCATGGACTTGAAGACGAAGACAGTACAGAGTACGCGTAGACATGTCATCGCGATTCGTCCCTGCTTTAATTCAGCGCCTTATAGCGCGCTTTGATCCAGGCAAAGTCCTAAACAACTTCAGCTGCAGTACCTAATCGAGGCACACCACAAGACGCAAACGACCTGGTTGTCTTCGCAGTACGCGCCCACGTATTCTGATCCACGCCAGGGCACCTTGAGTATCCCTCAACTGCGACTGGATGATCGTCGATCGTCGTAATGCGACTCATAGACCTGCTCCAGTCCGGGCATCTGCGCAGATAAAGGTGTCGAGAACGAGCTGATCGCGCGATCACCGAAACCTCAAAGGGGTTACGAGCATCGCCTGCGACATATCAATACGCGCAGGTGATCGTGTCCATACGAGGACCGAGCACGCCGTCAGATCAGCACCGTCGAGAATATTGCTGTACGCTTGTTGTTGATCAGTGCCACCTGTAGGATCTTCGATGCCCTATATCGGCCACACAGGCCTTGTTCGTGATGATCTCAGCGCGGAGGACTTCTCGTCGTCAGCAGCCCTGCACGGTATTGTATTGATCCACGTCCGCCAGAACCGCCCGAGATTGTTCACGTCGCCACCATGTAGCCGACAGACTCACCACCCACCGGTCATTAGACCGTTGGTGACAGATTGAACGCACCCGCCAATCAGTCGAGGTCGTGCGACCCTTGCCTTTCTTCGAGGCGTTAGGGGCAAACGGCGTCGTCAACTCTTGACGCTGAAGACCAGGTGCGCAACGATCGACAGGTTGCCCACGCTATCGATGTACCGACGACGCAGATCATCGATCATCATCGAGAATCTCCGGTGAGGGAGCCTTTGGAGAATGCGGTAGTGCACAGACAAATAGGCTGCGCGTCCTGGATCAGCGGTAACTGCTCAACCTCCTTGAGACCTTCGATGCCTTACGACGGGACGACTTCGTGCCGTTCTCACTCTGCTCCTGCTCATCGAGACAGTCAGACGTTCGGGCCTTGTGATCTTGTCCTTGAGCCGGGACTCAGTCACGCGCGAGACCTGTTGAAGCAGAACGGCCGTCACGTTCACAGGCGGATGGGGATGATTCACACCCCGGAACGGAGGAGCTCATCACGGGCGCTCTCATGTTCGATGGCCAGAATCGCCGACGTTGCCGTCGATCTCGAGTAGTCGCTGTAAGAGCACATAGCCCTGGCGAGGCTTCACCGCGAGCAGATGTGCGCCACTCCTTCGACGTTGCGCCACTGGTCTTTGGGAACAACAACGCGCTCCTTACGAGACATACCGCTTCGAGCTTCGCTGCTCCAGACGCAGCACGATCGCGCCGCCCTCATCAGCAGCCATCGCGGCACTCCTTCCGCGAACGCGAGAGGTCGCCATAC